>Ga0222717_10000359_pt1 | contig 39156 bp, 42 predicted proteins | sample C33_18DmetaG_FD_165053 | JGI IMG/M metagenome (GOLD analysis project Ga0222717, IMG submission 165053) | Estuarine water microbial communities from San Francisco Bay, California, United States - C33_18D | ecosystem: Environmental > Aquatic > Marine > Unclassified | place: USA: California... | reverse complement strand
AGATCGTAGTTGAGCTCGAGGGCGTTGTAGATATCGGGAAGCTTGTCAGCTTTGGAGAAGTCGGCATCGATAACGGCGCCGATGATCTGGACGATGGTTCCTTGGTTGGACATAAGTCGGGATGGTGGTTGGTTTGATTGGAAATAGTTGATTAGGAAATGGAGATGGCAAGCGGCGGATTGAGGCCAATCCGCCCTACCAGAGATTACTCCATGGCTTTCATGGCGGTGGTGATTTCTAGGAGTTCTGCGGTGATAGCAGCCTGGCGGAGCTTGTTGTACTCCAGTGTGAGGTCCTTGATCATGCCTTCGGCATTGTCCGTGGCGGACTTCATGGCGACCATTCGAGCGGAGTGCTCGGATGCGCGTGCCTCGACAAGCATTTGGTAAACTTGGAAATTGATGTAGAGTGGCAGCAGCTTATCGAGCACGCCCTCAGCATTCGGTTCGAACATGTAATCGCGTGAGAGAGCGACGTTTTTATCCGTCTCATGCACGGCGTCCTTGCCAACACCTTCGTAGGCGCGTCTTTCGGCAAGTGTGTCGGCCTCGATCGGCAGCAGCTGGCTAACCCATGGCTCTTGAGTGAGTGTGGAGACGAAGTTGTTGAACGCGACGGTGATTTTGTCGTAGTCTCCCGCGAGAAATTTCTCGGTCACGAACTTGGCGATCGGTTTGGCATCGTTAAACGGAACAGGGTCGCCGATGTGCCAGTCGGCAATGAGGCCACCACCCGCCTTGGCGATTTGCTGTCGCAGCTTCTTACCGACGGTGATGTAATCTGCATCTTCACTTGCGGTAGCGCGGACTTTTTTCAGCAGGTTAGTGTTTAATCCACCGCAGAGACCTTTGTCGGTAGAAATCACGAGCATCAGCTCTTTTCCGCCTTCGCGTTTTTCTAATAACGGATGCGCATCCTCATCGGTGTTATCCTTGAGGTTGGTCAGAACGTTGTTGAGAGAATCAGCATACTCACGGCCTGCAATTGCTTGATCCTGCGCCTTCTTCATTTTGGCCGCAGCAACAAGTTCCATCGCCTTGGTGATTTGAGCGGTGTTTTTGACCGACTTAATACGCCGGCGGATGTCTCTGAGGTTGGCCATTTAAATGAACGATTGAAGAATTGCAGAATGAAGAATTGGAATTACTTCCAGGATGCTTTGAAGTCCTCGACGGCGGTCTTTAGGGACGCGTTGAGGTCGTCGCTGAGAGCTTTTTCATCGGCGATTGCCTGAAGGACGTCTGCCTTACGTTCGTCGAAGTAGGTCTCGAGGGCTGCCTGGCATTCCTCGATACGCTCGACTTCAACATCGTCGAAGTATCCGTTCTGCATTGACCAAAGAACGGCCACCTCCATTGCCATGGACTTGGGTGCGTATTGGTTTTGCTTGAAGAGCTCAACAATGCGGGCACCGCGGTCGAGTTTTTTCTTGGTTCCTTCGTCGAGGTCGGAGCCGAACTGGGCGAACGCCTGAAGTTCGCGGAACTGCGCGAGGTCCAGCTTGGTGGTTCCGGCAACTTTTTTGATCGCCTTGGTCTGCGCGGCGGATCCCACACGGGAAACGGAGAGACCCACTGAGATAGCAGGGCGGATACCCTGGTAGAAGAGGTCGGTTTCGAGGAAAATCTGACCGTCAGTGATGGAAATCACGTTGGTCGGGATATAAGCGGAAACGTCACCCGCCTGGGTCTCGATGATTGGCAATGCAGTGATGGATCCACCACCCATAGCATCGGAGAGACGTGCGGAACGCTCAAGCAGACGGGAGTGAAGGTAGAAAACGTCACCAGGATATGCTTCACGACCTGATGGGCGGCGAAGAATCAGGGAAACCTGACGGTAGGCAACAGCCTGCTTAGAGAGATCATCATAAACAATGAGCACGTCCTCACCTTGGTCCATGAGGTATTCTGCCATCGAGCAACCTGCATATGGAGCAAGGAACTGGCTAGCCGCGGAGTCGGATGCGGAAGCAACCACCACGATGGTGTTTTCCATGGCACCAGCATCCTCAAGCGTTTTAACGGTCCGAGTTACGTTTGAGAGTTTCTGACCGATGGCTACGTAAACGCAGCGCACAGGTTTGTGATCCTTCATGCGGCCTTCAGCTGCCTCGCGGTTCTGGTTGGCCTGGGAAATGATGGTGTCCACCGCGATGGTGGTTTTTCCTGTGGAACGGTCACCAATAATGAGCTCACGCTGACCACGACCAATTGGGATCATGGCATCGATGGATGCGATACCAGTCTGTAGTGGCACAGAAACGGATTTTCTTTTAATGATGCCGGGTGCGATTTTTTCAACAGGGTATTGTGCGGCGGCTTCGATGTCGCCTTTGCCATCAACTGGACGGCCGAGGGTATCGACAACACGACCGAGAAGCGCATTTCCTACGGGCACGGAGAGAAGTTTTCCTGTGGTGCTGCACTCGTCGCCTTCCTTGATGTGGAGACCGTCGCCGAGGAACACGACACCGACTTCACTTTCCTCAAGGTTAAGTGCGAGACCCATAAGACCACCGGGGAATTCGATCATCTCGTTGAGTTGCACGTCACTGAGGCCTTCGACCTTTGCCACACCGTCACCGGTCTCGCGGACTGTGCCGACGTTGGTTTTTTCAACTGTCGATGAGACGTTGGCGATTTGCTGTTCTAGTTCCTGGAGGATGCTGCTCATGGCGTTTTTAGTTAGAAGTGATTAGTTTAAAGTTTAAAAAGTCTTAGAATGCGTTGTTAAGGCGGTCGAGGCGTGCTTTGACGGATCCGTCCCAGACGTCGTTCCCGACGCGGATGCGGGTGCCGCCGAGAAGCTCGGGAGTGGTGGTGTAGCTGAAGCTTAGGCCACCGCCGTATTGCTCGTTGAGATTGGTTTCGATCCGAGACTTGGCCGCGGCGTCCATCTCGACAGCGCTTTCGACAACTGCCTTGCGGCTTTCGACATCGAGGCGGACGAGGCGCTGCAGTGAGTGCAAGATCCCACGGTAGTCGCGCGGCTTAGACTCAACGATTAGAGCAACGGCTTTGCGAAATTTTTCCTCATCCAGCTGCCCGTCAGGAGCGCAGAGACTAAAAATTCTGCTGGCTGCTTTGGCTGCGTCTTTGGAAACCTTCATGGCGAATAGTAATTGATCAGTGTGATAAATAAGAAGGTCAGCTTTCGACGCTGGCGAGCGCTTCTTCGTTGATGCGTTTTTGGTCGTCGTCGGTGAGCACCTTGCCAGTAACGTTGGCTGTGGTGTTGGTGACGAGTCGGCCGAACTCCTTCTTAAGCTCGGTCTGCATGGTCTTGCGCTCGGCGACGGCAGCCTCTTCGGCTTTGGCGAGAATTGTCTGCGCAGAAGCGACGGCTTCCTGGGCTTTTTTCTCTGAAAGTGATGCTGCGCTCTCTTTGGCCTCGGTGATGAGGCGAGCGGCGTCTGCGTTGGCTTTATCGATGGCTTCTTGGGATCGCTGCTCGGACTCGGCGAGTTCCTGCTCGATGCGCTTGAGCTTTTCTTCGCCCTCGGCAATGCGATTACGGCGTTGCTCAAGGAGTTCTTGAATAGGCTTGAACGCGAATTTTTTCAGCACAATGAGCACGATGATGAAGTTGACGAGCTGGGCGATGAAGAACGGCCAGTTCACACCAAAAGTCTCCAAGAAGCCTTGTTCGGCTGCTTCGGTTCCGGCTGCTGCGATGAATGTGATCATTGTGAGAAAAAGTAGTTAGGGAGAGAGGAATTAGGTGCCGCTAAGCTGCGCCAGACGGCACCTAATAAAGTTTTGGATTAAAATCCGCTGCTTAATTAGTATTGAACAGCGAATGCTGCGAGGATGAAGAGACCCTCGATAAGTGCTGCAAGAATAATGGAGATCACGAGGACGGGAGTAGCTGCGCCTGGGTTGCGACCCGTGGCCTCAGCAGACTTCGATCCGAGGATACCGATTCCGATTCCACCGCCGAGAGCGGCGAGACCTACTGCAATTGCTTTAAGTGATAATGTTGCCATTGTATTAGTTTTTTTGGTTTAGTGTTGTTTCTGAAAGCCCCCACGGTTTGCCCATGGTCAGACTCTCAAGAGTGTTTAGTGTTCGTCGCCGTGATCGCACATGAGTTTCAGGAAGACGGCGCAGAGAAGGGTAAAGACAAGTGCCTGCACGAGGCCGACGAGAAGCTCCATAAAGTAGAATGGAAGCGCGGGGAGGAAAGCGAGATAGGAAGGAACGAGCGCCATCAGACCCTCAAGCGTCTGCTCGCCGCCGTAAATATTTCCGAACAGACGGAAACTTAGGGCGACAGGTCGGATGAAAATGGAGACAACCTCGAGAATACCGACGAGGAAGAACATAATGGCCATGCCGACCTTCATGATGCCGGTGAACGAGCCTTTGGAGGCAAATATGTGAGCGAAGAAGTTCTTGGCTCCGATTTCAGAGAACGACCAGAAGATCCAGAGGATAAAGAATGTGATCGCCATAGCGGCGGTCATGTTGAGGTCAGCATTTCCACCACGCAGTAGACCCTTGATGTGGCCACTTGAGTCTTCTTGATAGATCGTGCCAACTCCTGGAATCAGCGCAAGGTAGTTGACCGTGAGAATAAGCATGAAGGTGGCACCGAAAAACCAGAATGTGCGCTTCACCAGGTGATCACCTAATATACCTGCAAAGAAATCGTAGAGGCTTTCGACGAGCCACTCGGCGAAGTTCTGGAAACCCGCGGGAACCAGTGCCATTTTTTTAGTGGCGGCCCGGCAGAACAGAATAATAAGACCTGCACCCATCCAGACCATGATCATGGAATTGGAAATCCATGAGAATGGGGTGCCTTGAAAAGGCGACTCAGGGTAGAGCGGTAGCTGATGGCCGCCGGCAGCGGATGCCGCGCCAGTGCCCAGCGCAAGAATCGCTAAGGAAAGGGAAAATTTGAATGTGCTTGATGACAGGAAACTGGTCATAATGCGGTAGCCAACAATGTTGGCGGACGGGGCTATATCGTGTGCGGTGATAGCGCGCAAGTCTATTTGTGAAATTTTTCACAAACTTTTCAGAAGAGTATGTAACTGGCTGGAAAGTAATCACATATGTAATATATACTTGTAGGAAGTGAAAACTAAGTAAGCACATTAGTATCAACCCCGAACTCAACAACTTTTTCGAAGTGCCCTGAGTCTAGCGCCTGAGCAATGAGATCCTCTGCAGATAGACAGAGTTTGCCCGTATGTTTTCTGAGCTCAAAAGTGATCGGCCCAATACCATGGTAACTACGATATATTACCTCCGTGCAGGCAAGTCTATCAGCCTTACGAAAATCAAACATAAAATCATAAAGTTTGCCTTCATGCGTAAGTGCTCTGTTCAGCGCTTGAGCACGTTGCTTATGCTCTAGCCGTGGGCGAATTACCATGAAGGCATCGACCAGCAAAGTTTCTTCAAATGGGCGAACTAGCACACCATCTTTTTTAGCTTCAAGAAATTGCGCCGCTTCTAAGCAACGATTATCGCGATCCGCCAATACAACGCCAAGCATATCACGCTCTTGCTGCTCCCCTAAATACAAGGCAGCATGAGGCCAGAAGCCAGGAAGAAATAAGTTGCTCAGAGCATCATCATGCCTGGTAATAATGACATCCCCCGCCATAAGCATCGGTCTAAGAGCATCCAGTGTAGTTTTGGTAACACGCTTACCCTGCCCCTTGGGCTTGACGAATGGTTGCTTCATTTCCGCGATCGCGCTACCACTCAACTTAAAAAGGTGAAACATCACTTTTTTATATCCAGAAATATGTCGTCGCTTGAAAGAATGGCGCCGGTAACCCCACTTCTTTTGTAAGTATTTGCGTTTCCGTGTTTCAAAAAATTGCTCCTCATGTGCAAGAATGTGCACAAGCTCACCAACCAAGGGGTCATCAGATAGTGCTTTGATATCATCACGATGCACTTCGTAAAATGTCATTGCCTCGTGAAATCTATACATTCGCCTCGCAGAGCCAAGATTCTTATAAACCATGGTAAAGCTCTTGACGGGGATTCCGAAACGCGGCTCAGCTTCATCGAGCTTTTTCCAAACCACAGACCTGTTTTGCGCAAGGCTCACCATATAAGTTGCCGATCGCACGAGCATGGCAGCGGCTGTGAACCCAATTATATAGGTGCGCATGCAGCATTGCCATTCGCTCTCATTATTTTGATTAGTGCCATCTGGTAGCTGATCTAGAATCGGCTCGATGGACGCCACGACCTCCAGTAAAATACCCCGCGCACTCAAATAGCGGGCAAAAATTTCACAGAGCCGCTCGTTTTCATCAGGTAAAAAATGACCTCGCTGCTGCGCCACTTCAGCATCTACCAGCTCCTGCTCCATATTATCTCTGCGTGGTATAGCACTTGCAACGGAGCGCACAGCTCGAGCCGCACGGGCAACTAATTCAGATCCTAGTTTCTCCATTAGAATGATTTCTCTCATATCAAATGAGAGACGTCAATATGCATCAAGGCCGAAATAAAACCATATTCCTTATAAACTAACAGTTTCTAACATGTTAGAAACCTATCTAAATGGGGGGTTTGAGGAGACAGCTCGGCGAAACCGCCATTCAAAAACCATCCGCAAGTCAAGCAATCCCTAGGGAAAATAGAGGATTATTTAACTTTACAATAGCATCCAATGATGCCAAAAGATCCATGTTATGAATAAATCCGAACTCGTCGAAGCCGTTCAAAATTCCCTCGGGAAAGATGCAACTAAACGTTGCGCAGAAGATGCCCTTGCCGCTGTCCTTGACAGCATTGCAAGTGGTGTGAAAAGTGATGGTAAAGTCCAACTCATTGGATTTGGTACTTTCGCAGTCAAACATCGTGCAGCCCGTCAGGGTCGCAACCCGAAGACTGGTGAAGCCATGCAAATTAAAGCCTCCAAAACAGTTGGTTTTAAGTGCTCATCCAGCCTCAAGGGCTCGCTTTAATCAAAGCGCTCAGCTCTTAATAAATCATTAACCCGAAAACCTGAACCGCTTAGTGTGGTTCAGGTTTTTTTGTCGAAGATGAATGCCTTTTATTTTTGCCGTTGGCGCAGTTAGTAATTAAGCATAGATTATTGTCATGCTCGTATCGTTAGGCAAACCGGTTCTATTGTTTCTAGATTATTTAGGGCAATTGTATGAGCTTACATGCAAAATCCTAGAGTCTTTGTTACGCGGCAAAATACGCGGGCGCATACTCCTCAACCAGATCGTTGAAATCGGATTTCGGTCGCAGCCAGTTGTCATCATAACCGGTGCATTTGTCGGCGCAGTACTCGCAGCACAAGGGCTGTTTCAGCTCAGTGGATTAAAAATGGAATCGATGGGAGGCGCATTAGTGAGTGTGGGCATGCTAAGAGAACTAGGCCCTGTTCTCACGGGAGTTATGTTGGCCGGGCGTGTGGGTGCCTCAATGTCTGCAGAAATCGGCACCATGCAAGTCACTGAACAAGTCGATGCCCTACGCTCAATGAGTGTAAATCCCATCGATTACTTGGTAACACCGAGGATGATAGCAATGATAATCTCGGTGCCTTTGCTTATCACCGAGGCATCGGCTTTCGGTATTGCAGCCAGCTGGGTGGTCGGCACTCAGACATTCGGTATCTCGGAAGCATGGTGGGTTCATCACACACAGGAACATACAGAAATTGCAGACATTTACATTGCCCTCATAAAAGGATTTGTTTTTGGAATCCTCATTGTTCTTATTTCTTGTCACCAAGGATTGAAAGCAAAAGACGGAGCAGTAGGGGTCGGCAAGGGAACAACACGCGCCATGGTTTTCTCCTCTCTGGCTATACTCATCATGAATTTTTTCCTAACTATGTTACTGAGTGTATTTCTACCAATCGGGCTAGCAAATTAATAGGTAATGTGCGTGTGTTTGACATCTCGCATCATTTGCTCTACAATGAAAATAATTAGTTATGTTTGTGCGCAGTAATTTTCTCACGTATACCGTTATTGGAAGTGTTATGATCGTAGTCGCACATCTAGCAACCGTTGCAGAAGAACAAAAGCCCATGCACACATCAGACACTCCCCCCACCCAACCTACAAAGCCCGTTGAAAAAACGGAGCAAGAATGGAGAGAAAAGCTCACGCCGGAACAGTATCGTATTGCACGTCAAGCGGGTACTGAGCGTCCAGGTGGAGATGTTTATAAACAGTTCAAAAAACAAGGCGAAGGCACATACTACTGCGTCGGTTGCAACGCTGAGCTGTTTTCCTCCAAAGAAAAATTTGATGCACGTTGTGGCTGGCCATCATTTTATGACCCGTCGAAGGCAAAAAACGTAAAGTCGATACGTGACCTTGATGGTTTTCGCATTGAAGTCCGCTGTAACGTCTGCGACGCGCACCTTGGGCATGTTTTCACGGGTGAAGGGTTTGACACCCCCACCGACAAGCGATACTGCATCAACGGAACAGTTCTAAAATTTGTAGCCGCACAAAAAAAAGAGGTTAAGAAAGACCAAAAAGGTGAGAATAAATAAAACTATTCATCTGCACTCGGCCCCTCACAACTGATTCTCTAATTGTCTCAATCATTCGGACATGCACCATTTATTGGGAATCCAAAAACAAGGATTGGAGTTTGGTTTGCTGTCAGCACATTAACATTGTTGATTAAGCTCGAATAGTATGGCAAAAAAGAGCCTAATTGCTATCCAGTGGGCGAATCTAAATGATCTGCTTGCATCACGTACATGGTCACACATGCCCCAACTTACCTATAAATCGTCAAGATTTATGGTATCCTCAGCATCCACGTCGCCCACCACTGGACTGAGAGCAAGCAACCGTTCAATCGTAAACTGCCTTCTCTTACTATCCTCTGCGGTTGATGAAATTCTCAGGGTCAGAGGCCGCCTAGTTTTGGCAGGGGCATTTTTTAACCAGCCAATGAGCATCTTCCCAGTTCGAGATGTACGGCGTGCATAAGCATAGAGGCTACGATCATAATCAGGGGTTACCAACTCGAGGCATAGCCATTGGTTATCATCCCTGTAATTGAAGTTATAATAAGATCTTTGAACAGCTAATGCACGAATATCAGCAGTCTTTTTTTCCCCGCTTAGTAATTCCGGCCAAGTCGCTGTACCATAAAACGCATAAGAGTCCCAGTCGACTCGCAATCCATCGTCTGTGATCAACACACATATAATACGTCTACTTCCATCAGAAAAAATGGCGGGGAATGCACGAAAGACGATGTCAGAAGATCTTAATATTTTGCCTCTATTTATCCTTTCTGCTGGCACATCGATGGCCTGCGCCGGGTAATCGGGTAGATGCTTTTTGGTTTGCTCAGGATTTCGGGACATCTTAAGCCTCTCATTAGGGTCGCTACTCATGGCAAACTTTTTGGCTAGTTCATATGCCTCAGGGCTAGCTAGCTCACCTAATTGGATGGATAAATCATCTGAATCGTATGACTTCGCACCATCAACTAAAACAAGTTCATTAGCCTCCAGCGGCTCTGGCGAAGTGTTTTTTTGAGTAGCTGAATTTAAAGCAAAGTAGCCCATACCTCCGATGATAATGAGTAGTAACATAAATCCGGATATAACACTCTTTAACCCAAAAGGAATTTCAGATGTAACCCTCACCTGTTTTTTAACACGATCCACAGATGCTCTTCTTGATGACCTCCTTTTTCTTTTTACTAAGTGCTGCTCATCGCGGCTGGATACGGAAGTATCTTCAATGCTGCCCACGCTGCCCACCTCTGTCTCTAGCTCTGACAAAAGCTCAGAACGGTCCATGTGCAACCATGCACCATATTCTAATTTCTCCACAGAGGCAATGTCAGGACAAGCCGTCAGTATCTTTAAACCGGTTATTGCATGCTGGTTTCCTCGTAGAGCATCAGCATAACCAGAACACAAAACAGGTGTGTCATGCCCCAAAACCAAATCAACCGCCGCATGATCCATCTCCGATGCCGTATTTCTCAGAGAATAATCACCTTCCACCATCAAGCCTTGAGCTACATCGCCAATAATTTGACCATCCAACTCAGAAAATAATTGAGGACGATTTTGCTCTACCCATTTACTAAAATCTCTACTCACGTGAACCTGAAACTCCTCGGTATTACCTATTCTTCTTGCTACTCGATGCGTCGCGATATCCGCTGATACACCCAGTGAATCAGCAATATTCGATATTTCATGGTTCAATAAATCGACAGCATTATCACCAAAATACTTGCTGAAATGATCAAACAGCATGGTTTTTCCACTACCTAAATCATTCTCATCTGCAGCCAAAAAATCTCTAATTGAAAAATGGTCTAACCTAGACTCGACTAACATCATTATGTTTGCCCAGCGGACTCGGTAGGTTAATACCTGAATACCATACAAGATTGATACATTATGCATCATAGAGACGAGAGCCTGGCACGCCTCATCATCCAGCTCCTTGAGATGAAGCGATGTGTTGATCTGCAGTCTGTAAGTTGTACCTAAAATCATCTTTAGTGAAAACTATAAGACATTAATAGTAATAAACTTACCATCAAATTATCACCCAAAGCACATCAAGCTTTTCTCAGCTTTTGCTTCCGTGTGACTTTTTTTACACTCACTTGGCAATTGACAGTTCGTGCAATGTTTGATATTTCCACAATCATGGAAATAAATACTGCAACTAGCGCACTGTCTGCACTTGCACAACCAAATAGGCTAGAGGTATTTCGCTTACTCGTCCGTTGTGGGCATGAAGGGATATGCGCGGGAGACATCTCAGATCAACTTGTTATCCCCAAGCCAACACTTTCGTTTCACCTCAAAGAGCTATCGCAAGCAGGATTAGTGACCGCGGAACGGGATGGTCGATCCATCATATATCGACTGAACATTGAAGGCATGTCCTCACTAATGCAATTCCTCACCGAAGACTGCTGCCAAGGACGTCCCGAACTGTGTGCTACTAATCCAGTGTGCTGCTAGCCTCAAAATCTATTGTCTATACTTAAAAATTATTATGAATATCGCTATTAATGGTTTTGGACGCATCGGTCGGCTCGGTTTTCGAGCCGGCTGGGACAACTCCGCCTTCACGATCACCAGAATCAATGAACTCTATGGAGGGCCGGAAACCGCTGCGCATTTGTTAGAATATGATACTGTACACGGTAGATGGGATAGGGAGATCTCTCATAACCCACACCAAATTAATATTGGAGATAAAAGCGTCGCGTATTCTAATGCGCCATGCCCCTCTAAAATGAATTTAGATAATATTGATATCGTAATCGATGCAACAGGAGCCTTTCGCACACCCGAGTTGCTTCAACCGTATTTCGATGCCGGGGTGAAGAAGGTTATAGTCGCCGCACCAGTTAAGGAAGGCGCTTTAAACATTGTCATGGGCTGCAACGATTATTTGTATGATACACACAAAAACCACCTAATAACAGCAGCATCCTGCACAACTAATTGTATAGCGCCAGTCATCAAGGTGATTTTGGAAGAAGTAGGCATTATACACGGAATGATCACCACGCTTCATGATGTTACCAATACGCAGGTGGTCGTTGATGCACCTCACACCGATCTACGCCGCGCACGCTCATGCCTCAACTCCCTGATCCCAACCTCGACGGGCTCTGCAACGGCCATTAGTATGATCTATCCTGAACTCAAAGGAAGGTTGAATGGCGTAGCCGTACGTATTCCTTTACTGAACGCATCACTCACCGATATTGTATTAGAGTTACCTCGTGCGACCACTTCCGAGGAAATAAACTCTCTACTCAAAAAAGCCTCAGAGCATGAGCTAAAAGGCATCCTAGGATACGAGGAAAAACCTCTTGTCTCTGCTGATTTCACCAACGACACCCGCTCAGGTATTGTCGATGCACAATCAACGATGGTTACCGATAGCACTCAACTTAAGCTTATGGTTTGGTATGACAATGAGGTTGGTTACGCCACTCGGATGATGGAACTGGCTGCCAAAGTAGCTACGGCTATGTAATTTTTTATTCAGTGAATATCAAAAGCTACGCGATTGTCACGGCATCCTACTGGGGGTTCACGCTTACCGACGGAGCGTTGCGCATGCTGGTGTTACTTTACTTTCACGAGCTTGGCTACACGCCAATGCAGCTGGGCACTCTCTTTTTGCTCTATGAATTCTGCGGAGTTCTAACAAACTTATTCGGGGGGTGGGTTGGATCGCGGGTGGGATTAAGAATTACACTTTTCGCAGGAATAGCGATACAGATTATCGCTCTGATGATGCTATCATGCATAAGCCCTAACTGGACTACCGCTCTGTCTGTGAGTTACGTGATGATATCACAAGCATTATCAGGGATTGCTAAGGACCTAACTAAGATGAGCTCTAAGAGTGCGGTAAAACTGCTCGTGGGAGACAGGGAAAAGACACTGTTTAAATGGGTCTCTATTCTCACGGGCTCAAAGAATGCGCTCAAGGGGGTTGGTTTTTTGTTAGGCGGTGTCATGTTAACCTGGCTTGGTTTTGTGGATTCGCTCTGGCTAATGGCTATAATGCTCACCCTCGTTCTAATGATTTCATTAATTTACCTGAAGCAGGATATGGGCCGTAGCAAGCGCAAGGTGAAGTTCACCCAATTATTCTCCAAGAGCGCGCAGATTAACTGGCTATCAGCAGCGCGGTTTTTTCTCTTTGCCTCACGAGATGTTTGGTTTGTGGTAGCACTGCCCATTTTTCTTAAATCGAGTCTGGGGTGGAGTTTTAGTCAAGTTGGATCATTCATGGCAGCCTGGGTTATAGGCTACGGTATCGTACAGGCCAACACGCCAAAGTTTGTTCGCAAAACAGACACACCAAGAGCTGCAGGTTTCTGGGTATTTTTACTCACCCTTGCTACCGCAGCACTTGCTTTGGTCATGCAGATGGATTTTCACCCAATCGCAGCTCTACTCATTGGATTGGCTATATTTGGATTTATTTTTGCAATCAATTCGTCAACTCACTCGTATCTAATTCTTGCCTTCACTAATGATGATCATGTCGTTCTAAATGTTGGGTTTTACTACATGGCGAATGCATGGGGCAGACTCGTCGGTACCTTATTGTCTGGTATCATGTTCCTGCTTGGCGGACTGGCAGCGTGTCTATGGACAAGTGTCGGGATGTTATTTGCTGCGTGGATTTGCACTCGAAAAATTCAAAATTAATTCTTACTCAGAAACTTGGCTCACTGCGATAACTCATCGTTTCTCCAGTCTTGGGATGTGTGAATGTGAGTTCACATGCATGCAACTTGAGCTGGCCAGGGCCAGATCCGTCTCCATAAAATGGATCACCTACAATGGGAATACCCAGACCTTTGGCATGCGATGCGTGCACTCGCAACTGGTGCGTGCGTCCAGTGACGGGAATAAAATCGACTCGTGTTGTATTACCCTCAATCGCTATTTTTTTCCAATGTGTGATCCCCATCTTTCCATTGATCTCATCATAAATTTGGATTGGCCGATTATTAACATCCAATCGGAATGGAAGCTCTATCGTTCCACATTCAGCATCCAACACACCATTTAATAGGGCAACATACCTCTTTTGAGTTTGCCGCTCATGAAACTGTCGGGATAAATTGCGGTGTGTGTCTGCCGTCAAAGCAACTACCATCAGGCCCGAAGTATCCATGTCAAGACGATGAACAGCAGGTTGTTTGATACAACTCGGAAACATTCGCCTCACTCGATCGGCCACACTATCCTTTTTTTCTGGCCCTCGTCCGGGAACTGCAAGCATACCACTCTCCTTGTTCACCACGACAAATTCGGGATCAATATGTATCATTTGCAGCAGTTGGTCAGCAGGCATCGTTAGGGTTTATGCCCAATCATTTCGCACTGTGCAAGAAATGATGGTTGCCCTCGATGATTTGACAACTCATCCTCTGGGGCATGGACGATTCACTCATCCAACGAGCTTATACAAAATTTGATGCTGCGAACGGGCAAGACCCTAATCAGATTAATGTTAGTGGCGAAATCCGTCCAAAGGAGCTGGTCTTTGCTGAACGGCTGACTGAAGAGGTGCGTGCACTCAATCCGGATGCTTCACTACCGTTATTGCTCGCTGCTCGCTGCCAGCATATATGCCGTTGGGAAATTCCGCGAACAAGCGAGCCGATGGGACGCGCTGGCTATCTCAAATGGCGGGCGGAACTAAAAAAATATCACGCCACAAAAGCAGCTGAAATCCTTCATGAAGTTGGCTCTCCTGAAGAAATTATTGAACGTGTTCAATCACTTAATTTGAAGAAAAATATGAAGTCAGATCCCGATTGCCAGACGCTCGAAGACGCACTTTGTCTGGTCTTTCTTAAATATCAATTTGATGCACTGATTGAGTCGACTGGGGAACCAAAAATGCTACGCATCGTTAAAAAAACTTGGGCAAAGATGAGTCCAAACGGGCATAAGTTTGCTGCTCAAATCGATTATTCTGAGCAAGCCGCCGCTGTATTGAAAATGGCGTTGGACTAGCTAAATGAATTTAGCCGATACCAGCCACCCTACTCTACAAAATTTGCAGTTTGGTATTCTTATTAGTTAATCTCCCCAAGTCAGAAATGACACTGCTTGCTATGGCCAATTTATACCACCGTATGAAATTTAGGCGATTCAAATGATTACCCCTAATATATTCAATATGAATCACCTATCTCAGTGTGCAGCCTGACATTATTTTATATCATTATCATAAAACATCGCATGTTATGATGCATATAAATCTCTGATTACAACTCCCCGAATCACGGCTAAAAGCTCGACTTTTTTGCCTAATTCCCTTACGCACTTTGCTGTGAGCAACACAGAAACATCGCCCAACAAAAATCCTGACCTTGAAGTCAAGGATGCTCTTTTTATTTTCAATTCTGTCTGGGACGGTCTTCAGGCGGAACGAGGCAAGGAAAACATGCGTTTTCCAAAAGAGATTATACTTCTCGGGGGCGCCCCTGGATCAGGTAAGGGCACTAATACGGAGTATATCTGCCAAGTTCGCGACATTTCAGCCACACCTATCGTTGTTAGTTCCCTTCTCGATACACCGCAGATGCAAGCATTAAAGGCTGAAGGCCACATGGTTGGTGACCGCGAAGTAGTTGATATTCTATTCCGAGAGATGCTACAGCCCGTGTATCGAGAGGGTGTGGTGTTGGACGGCTTCCCACGAACTACAGTGCAGGTGGAATGTATTAAAATGCTTTACGATAAAATGATTTCCCTGCGCCGTGCATTTCAGGACACACCACTGAAAGTACACTTTAAACAGCCTATTTACCACATTATGGTGCTGTTCGTCGATGAAGGAGAAAGTGTTGCGCGGCAGCTTAAACGAGGGCGTGAAGTTATCGCACACAACGAGGATGTAAAGCGCTCTGGAACCGGCGATTTACTGGAGGAGCGACCAACAGATACTAACGAAGAACTCGCCCGTAATCGCTATCGCACTTTCAAGGAGAAGACCTATGATGCCCTGCTATCACTGAAGCTCATTTTTCACTACCATTTCATCAACGCACAGCTGCCACTTGATGAGGTACAACAAAAAATATTTAAGGAGCTCGAATACCAGAGTTCGCTTGAACTGGATCCACGCACGTACGAAGTCTTACAAAATCTCCCCGAAGCATCACAAGTTGTTAAACACGCAAGACGTGACCTCGTTTACCGAATCGACCGCTATCGCCTTGAGTATCCTAACTTGTTTGATGAAGTCGCAACTTTGATCGAAGAGAAAATCATGCCAATTGTGAAGCCGCATGCGATTTCTGGAAGGGCTCATATCAACTCTGAGGATTCACTCCTTGAAGACCCCAAAGCACTTGCCATGCTAATTGATATATTCTCAGAACGTGGATTCTTTGCCTCCGTGGATATTCACCGAGTTCAAATACCTGACTATTTTGACCTGGTGACGGGAAACATAACATGTCGCGAAAAGAAAGTTTTTCGCATTATGGTGCGCTTTAAGGGATCGGAAATCAGACGAGGATAAACAGCCGTCTATGTCGCCGATCATTGGCCCGCTTGCCTCATCATTTCACGGTGATCATCCATGATCCGATCTGTGCGGAATTGTACTTTTGTTCGTTTGGTAACATCGGATCGAGCTGAATTACATTGCCAAAATCGGTGACGCGATCATTGCCACCTGTCTGGTTTCTACCTAGTTCAAGCTGATTGTGCTTCCCAAATCGTGACCCATTACTGCCTTACAAATTTTTGACCTCATCCCAAATCGCTTTGCTCGGCAATTCATACGCAGATTAGGAAAGTAACGCCACAGCGGTATTCGTTTGCTCCGCTTCTGCGTATCTTACTTCGTAATAGTTATTTTTTTAGTACCTTTACCTCAATTTTACGAAAATCTATCGGATGCGTTTCAGCCTGAATGGATATGGTTCCTTTTTCTAACAAAGTTCCGTCATTCAATTGGGGAGCCTTGTATTGCATAACCACCTTGCCATTCACCTTGTGCTTAATTAACTCACTACCACGCACCTCGATCTCTACACTCACCCATTGTTCACCATAGAATGTTGGTCCATTAGAGCTGATACAGTGCCGCTTATCCAATTTATCATCAAGCACCACATGGGTCCCTGGCGTGCAAAGATTCATTGTGGAGCGTTTTTCTTTACCATTTGGTGTCCCCCCGAGTAATTGAACTTCGATTGAAGTCGGAAAACTCTGGTTTTTTCCCATCGTTGCAAGTGACTGACCATGAACCATGAATCCGTTATTTCTTGTTGCCCATCCGGGTCCTCCCTTCAGTTGGTCACCAATAAAGCGGTACTCACAGCGTAAAATGTAGTGGGAAAATTCCGACTTATAGAACAGATGCCCAAAGACTCCGTCCCATTTTTCATACTTGTCATATTTAACGCGCAACATCCCATTTTCCACGACAAATGTACCCTTATAATTCACACCGGCATCGTGCCCTTTGAATTTGGGTGTCCAGCCATCAAGGTTCTTACCATTAAAAAGTTGGATCCACTCTTCGCCCTCTCCTGGTTTGCTTTCACCCTTTTTATGGTGGTCAGCATTACAAGCCGTGTGTGAAACGGCTAAGACGAATATTGTAACAAGAATCTGAGTTATATACATGGTCTACTGATGCATTTAATTCCTCAAGGTGGCGAGACATTTTTTATTTTACCTTGGGATAAAAACACCTGTGTGCTTAGGTCTCGTCCGTGCCCGAAACATTCCGCAATACACACACCAACAAGGACATGCAGCAGCTTAGACACCTGCTATCCCAAGCTATTGGAAATGGAATAGGTAATCAGCCTGTCAGCCTGCTGAACCTCGCCTGTGGCAGAGCCGATGAAACAAGAGTGCTCGCAGATGTATTTGGAAAAAACGGCATCCAGATCTCAGGTATGGATATCAGGGATAGGGAACTGGATATTGCTCGAGAACGATGGAAAAAACTCCTTCCAGATAATGCAGAAGCAGAGTTTCACGTTCAAAATGGCACTAAGCTCAGCACACTAAAACAACTTCCCGATGACTTTGACGTGGTATTTATGCGACACCAAAATTACTGGAATGGTGACACCACTTGGAAAGAAATATACGATCAGGCACTACACCGGCTTGATGAAGATGGCATGATGGTCATCACATCCTACTTCGATCGCGAACACAATCAGGCGCTCGAGGCCATCCAATCACTCGGTGCCAAATTGATCACAAATATACGCAATCCAGATTCCAGAATATTGTTAGACGCAAAAGGAAAATCTGTGGATAGACACATAGCGGTCTTTAGCAAGCTCTGAGCTCTATTACTATTTACAAGCGGGCAAAATCTGATAGATATTATTTATGTCAGATTCTTACACTGAAACAGTTACCACAGGTTGGTTCAGTCGCATTGGAAATTCAATCAAGGGCATACTCATAGGCTTGATCATGGTGGTTCTCGCCTTCCCTCTTTTATTTTGGAATGAAGGTAGGGCTATTAAAACTCGTAAGGATTTAGATCAAGGGGCAAAAGAATGCGTATCCGCCAATGCAGCTACCCTAGACAGCAATAATGAAGGCAAGCTCGTCCACATTACTGGTAAAGCAACATCCAAAGGAACACTCCGTGACGAAAAGTTTCAAGTTAGTGCCGAGGCTCTGAAGCTAAAACGTGTGGTGAAAATGTATCAGTGGAAAGAAAATACCAAGACCTCCACAAAGAAAGAGATCGGTGGTAAGGAGAAAAAAACCACCACTTATACTTATAAAAAAGTATGGGCTTCTGGGCGTATCGACTCGGGGAAATTTAAGAAAACCAAAGGCCACGAAAATCCTGCAGTCGCAATTGGTTCACTTTCGTGGGCTGCATCGCCAATCACCGTTGGTGAATATACGCTGAGCACACACTTAATCTCACAAATCGATAATTACACTTCTCTCCACGTAAGCAAACCAGAGAATGAAATAGAGCCTATCGCTGGTCGTGAGGTTAAATACACCGATGGACAATTTTATTTAGGAGAAGATGAAGCATCTCCTGCCATCGGTGACCTGAAAATCACATTCATGTCCGCTATGCCAACGGATGTGAGTATCCTTGCGCAACAAAATGGCAATTCTTTTAGCCCATTCACGGGTGATTCGGGCACTACTATTAACACACTCACGGTAGGCACTCATACCGCTCAATCCATGTTCAATAGTGCCCAGAATAATAACAAATTATTAACATGGGGCATACGCATACTTGGATTTTTCTTAATGTTTTGCGGGTTCAAGTTGATCTCAGCCCCACTCGCTGTTGTTGCTGATGTGTTACCTATTGCTGGCAGTATCGTCGGTATCGGCACAGGCATAGTTTCATTTTTGTTATCAGCTCCTCTGTCTCTAATAACTATAGCGGTAGCTTGGGTTTTCTACCGTCCTCTGATTGGTATTCCTCTGCTCATTCTGGCAGGCCTTGGCATTACATTCTTGATCATGAAAATTATGGGGCTTAAAAAAGCTCACTCATAATAAAAATTCAGTCTTTCAATAAGGCCTCTAGCTCCTTCTCTAGAATTGTATTTAGCTTTTTATGGTGCAGATCTACACTGCATCTAATATGCCATGATCACCTAATGCTTACGTCTATCAGGAAAGATTTCATGCCTGAAGCTAAACGGCCTGAATATAAACTCTAGAGTGCCCTGCAAGAAATCAAGCGACGGCTCGCTCTTGCGGATTTCCTCACCCGCCAACCATCTAATACTCCCATTTTTCGTCAGACTTAGACGCCATGAATTCTCAGGAGTGCAAAGTAAGTTGACCCATTTTTTGAGTTCTAAAGCTAGGGCTTTTGAACGCACGGTAGCTCCTCCCTCAGTGTTCACAAACATAGCCCTACCATCAAAGTTCATACTTCCCATATAAGTAATACTCGAATCGATCAATACGAGCTTTACGTGCAAACCCACCTTGCGGGTAGAGCTCGCCCCTTCGTTAATATAGTATTTCATGTTACTACTGGGACGGTGCTTAAACTCGTATATTTCGACCCCCATTCGCAGTAAGATCTTACGATACTTCTGATACTGATTATGCACTATGAGGTGATTATTGGAGGAAACCGTTGGCACTAGTAAAACCACACGCACTCCGCGCGCGCGCACTTTACTCAACATCGCCATCATACGCTCATCCGGCACAAGATATGGAGTAACCATATAAATCTCTTTACAGCTACTTTCACACTGTCTGAGTATTTCTTTTATAACTGGTCGGCTGTAACTTGGGTTCTCTGGCGCATCTTGCAAGTAAACGGCACGGCCACCATGAGCTCGCTTGGCCGTATCTGAGAACCATCGACTCCAATCTTGTGGTGTTATAGAGATTTGATGATTTGGAGCGGTTTCAGCACGTAATATTTCTAGTCTAGATACGCTACGAAATTTATCTAACGACAAACTTTTACCATCGCGTATGAATGCACGTGCATCATATGCAGGATCACTGTTCCAATAACGATTAAACCCTTTTTTTATGTCTGTTACTATTGGCCCCGCAAACATAGCACCAAAATCTACCATGTTATAACCCTGCCCATAGCCAAAATAGTGATCTCCAATATTTCTTCCTGTAAGAATTGCAAGAAGCCCGTCCGCTACGATACTCTTGTTATGCATCCGCTGATTACAGCGCTTAGTATTTAAAACTAAGTCTAAGGTTCGTGGTAATATCCTATCGCGCAGTTTGTTCGGATTATACAAGCGCAAGCCAACATTCGGATGAGATGCGATGGCCGCGAGCTCGCTGTCCGTGTAGGAAATACCCAATAGTAAATCATCTATCAATAGCCTCACTTTTACGCCCCGGTCGGCGGCCATCAACACACGTTCCATGATTAGTTTGCCTGTGTAGTCGTTCATCCAGATAAAAATCTGAATTTCTAACGAGCGCTGGGCGCTATCTATTAATGCCAAACGGCTCTCCAGAGCCTCCTTGTTCGACATCAGCGGAACTATAGAAGTAGTTGATCCCCCAGCACGGCTATGAATTTTTTTTGCAGCGTAAGCTAGCTTGCCTGTTTTCAATGATGGCAGACATTGATGCTCCACCTTCTCAACTGGATCGGGAAGGGTATGACAGCTAACCATACACAGAACAGCTAACATTATCCACACATAACAAATCATTTTCATTCTAACAAAAACTTCGCCTACTCCGGCTTATAGAGACGACCTTGGCTGCTTATAATAAGCCACGGACTAATCAGGTTAAATACTTCACAGCAACGTACGTTAGCCAGATCAAGTCCTGCATAATGCAATGCCGCCGCGACCGAAGTAGAACAGATATAATCATCCCCAATATCCGATATGCTTACTGGTTCCAACATATTACTCCAGATACCCAACATTCCCAGAAAGTTATAACCAAACCACTTATTAGTTTTATTTGCCGAGATAAATGCGAATTCACGTAAGCGGTGCATGTTGAGACGATCGGATTTATCGAGACGGTATACATCAAACGAATAGTTTGTGATTACACCCAGCTCATCTATTAAATTTGGGCCTCGAAACGCCTCACTTGTATAAAGCCTAAGTTGCTCAGGATTATTTTCATCGCGCACAGCGATAGCTAGGTGCGCGTATTTCATCATAAAGTAACCCAGTGAGCGTATACTGCCTTTGAGTAAAGTATCTTTTTTTTCACGGCGCGTCATCCGGAACGCAAACACATCCCCCTCTTTAATTATATCAAGTAAATAGTTAGAATCTTTGCTATACTTGGAATGCGTTGCCACTAGTTGAAATCGAGCTCGGTCTTTTTCTGGCACATTATGGTACTGTCGTTCAGCTTTTGTGGGGATCACCCACCGTGGCGCACCTACGTGACATGGTGTTCCCATCCGATGGCAGCTCATCAGCAGCGGGATCAACAGGCAAACACAATAGAAACGAAACATGTTAGAAGAGAATAAATTAAATGGTCTGCTGATGTAATACAATAATCGACTATGCTTTACGACGCCAAATCATGAGCCACTCCCTGCCCTCACGCCCTGGATAACACGCCTGTGGCTTTTGCTCCATAATTAATGTGAAGTTTGGTGAAAACATCTCTATGACATCTCCACGGCTCGTTTCATACGGTGGCCCCTCTCCTATTGGCATCTGGGTGTTAGTAAAAAACAACCCCACAAATATTCCTTCAGGACGAAGCAAGCGGCTTACTGAATCGATATAATCACTGCGATGAGATGGATGAATAGCACAGTAGCATGTGTGTTCCCAAATTGCATCATAAGTGCTTTTTATGTTCAACTCCAAATCGAATAAGTCACCATGTAAATAACTAGCACGCTCAACAGCATTAGTTTTTTGTGCGCGATCAATAGCTATCTGTGAGACATCCAATCCATGGGTTTCGAATCCTGCATTTGCTAAATAAGCGACATCATGACCAGTGCCACAGCCCGGAACAAGTATCGTGCCTTTTACGGGGAATACCCCCTCTCGAACGAGATGTGTTAGCGCAGGAGCTGAAGCACCCTTTTCCCACGGCGTGTCACCTGTCAAATAACGTGCATCCCAATCCATTTTTTTCTCGGTCATGCACTACATCAAAGACGATAGTGCCGTTCTCTGCGACAAAAAAACGACAGGGCGAAAACACACAACACCCTGCCGTTCATTAAACCTACATATTAATCGCAGGTAAAATTGTAGCGTCACATCAGGCAACTTTTGTCTGACTTAATACCTTTCCAAGAGAGGCGACCGCGCCACCAATATCGGCGAGGTTACTGGGTAAGATCATGGTATTGGTTTCCTTGGCAAGGTTACCAAACTCTCTCACATACTGCTCAGCAATACGAAGATTCACAGCATCGGATCCACCTGGCTCGTTAATAGCTGAGGCAATGTTTCGAATGCCCTCGGCTGTTGCGCCGGCGAGCAAGGTAATCTCTTGGGCCTTACCCTCGGCCTCATTAATCTGGCGGAGCTTCTGAGCCTCAGACTCCTTTATGACCTGTTGCTTGTGACCTTCCGCCACGTTGATCGCTGCCTCACGCTCACCCTCGGATAGGGCAATCTGGGAACGACGTTCACGCTCAGCACGCATCTGTTTTTCGAGGGCATCCTGCACCGACTTTGGTGGCGTTATGTTCGCTATCTCATAGCGCGTGATTTTTAGGCCCCATGGCTCCGATGCTTTATCTAGAGCATTAATGATGTTAGCATTAATAGCATCTCGCTCTTCGAAAGTTTTATCCAACTCAAGCTTACCGATTTCAGATCGTAGCGTGGTTTGCGCCAACTGTGCTGAGGCAAAGTGGTAGTTCTCAATTCCGTAGGATGCTTTTTTAGCGTCCAACACCTGCATGTAGAGCACACCATCAATCTCGATGGCGATGTTATCCTTAGTGATACACATTTGGGATGGCACATCAATCGCGACTTCCTTCAGCGAGTGCTTATAGGCGACACGGTCAATAAATGGGAAGAGGACGTGAAACCCAGCACTAAGCGTGCGGCTATACTTTCCCAATCGCTCGATGACGAACGCTTGGCGCTGAGGAACAATACGCGCCGTTTTTACTAGTGTGACTACGACGAGTATAACAAGTCCGATTGATACAATATATTCCATGGTTATAGTTGTTTGTTGTTGGGGTAATAAATAATTTAATAGGCTCTAGTTGGGCTACTTCTTAAGTTTAACGATAAGCTCCAGCCCCTCGCGTTTGATCACAGTGGCATAACACCCGAGTGGTAGCTCGTGCTCACATCGGGCATTCCATTCAGCGCCCTTGTATTCTACTTTTCCTGTATTCTGACCACCGCCAATGGAGTGAACAATACGTACGGTCTTTCCGATAAATTCGTCTTCGATACTAGCACCACCGTGAGAGGATCCCCCCACGAACCAAGTTGTCATGTAGCGGCGTAGGGTAAAGAGAAGCAATAGCGAAGAAATGGCAAACGTAAGGCACTGTGCGGGGACAGAGTCAATCATCCCGATCCACATTCCCATGGCGACTACCCAAGCACCTATACCAAAGAATATGATTATTACACCAGGAGCTACAAATTCCAAAAGGATCATCGCAAGTCCTGCAATAAACCAGAGCATTTTTATATCGAGTTCCATGGGCAAAATGAGTTGAGTTTTTTGTTATACTTCAACACTCATGGAAATAGTGGCGTTCCGCTATTATAATTCTGCACTACGTTTATAACGATACAGACTAGTCACTTAAAATATGTATCCAAGTGACAGTAAACGGGAGCACAACAGCAAAGGAAACGAATTTGCGAGGTAGCTTTGATCTGGTGCCACACACCCGGCGGAATAAGTATTGCGTCATTGGGCCCAACGATTCTCTCCAAGCCATCAACCTCAATGATCGCCTCGCCCTCAAGCATGAAATAGATTTCCTCACTTAGTTTATGATAGTGCCGTTGGGTTTCAGCTCCGGCGGGCAGGCTCGCTTCGGCTAGACTTTGATTTTCGACAGGTGCATTGGTCGCATCGATAATACTGCTAATCTTCGATCCGTCTGCAGTTGTAAAAGGTACTTGGTCAGCTAGCTGGTTGACGATCATGGGTTCATGTTACAGACTTATGCAATGGAAACAATCGCTGTTACATGCCCATCCTGTTTTGAACTGTTTGATGTGGCATTACCTCCTGCTCAGGAATGTCCCTGCGAGGTGGATTACGATTGTGAAGTCTGCTGCAGACCCATGGTTATCGCTTTCTATGATGGCACAGCGGATGCAAAAAGCCTTGATGATTAATGCCACAACGTAGCCATATGGCAGACCGAGATTCCTGCCCATTATTACCAACTGCAGACGTATTCATTAGGCCATGTGACATTTCAGATGTCAAAAAACGTGGCGGTCCTAATGCCTACCTTGCCGCGCTCACCTGCGCGCAGTCGCTCTGGCTTCAAGCACTTCCAGCGCAGGCACTACTCCAATTAAACCATGCTATGTCACATGATTTTGGAGAGAAACACTTACCCTGGCCAATGCCTTATCAGGCATTGGTATGGATCATGACGCGCCGACACGAGGAGGGTTTTCTAGGCAATCCCGTCCGGCATTTTCAACATCTGGCGTCGAGAATGAGTGGCCATAACAAGAATCTACGCATTGCTCGCGCATGGGTATGTTTTCACCTCGCGGAGCGTGTGCTTCCAAGTGAGGAGTTCCCGCGAGACCAACGCCAAATAGAAAAAGAAGAACTAAAAATTCCGGATACCGCCACGCTGTTCCAAGAACTCATGAACATCATCTCCGCAGATGAGATCAAATTAATCAAGCAGCTGATAGGAGAAATTCACTAGCAACTACTGTGCTAGTTTTTCGAATGCTAGCTCATCTAGGATTATGACACCTAGCGACTCCGCCTTGGTGCGCTTTGATCCTGCTTTTTCTCCAGCGAGCAGGTAATCGGTTTTTGCCGACACCGATCCTGAAACTTTTCCACCAGCCGCCTCGATGATTTTCTTAAACTCTGGGCGTGGCTTGGACAGCGTGCCTGTAATCACGAAAGTTTTGCCGGCAATATCAGAGTCGGATTTCTGAGCAGTGGATTTCTCTGGGTCGTAATTTTCGGATTGGGGATCAATACCGTACGAGGCAAGTTTTTCCAGCACATGTTTGCCGGCTTCACTGTTAAAAAACGTGACGATATGCTGGGCTGCCACAGGGCCTAGCTCTGACTCGATTTGATACTTCGCCAACCGTGGATGATTCTCTTTTTTTCTTTTGGAAATAGAAAGTCCATCAAAGCTAGGAAGCTCAGCAAGATCACGCAGAATCTCAGATTCTGCTACCTCCGAGAGATTCTTGTGTAATCGTGCAATCTCCCGTGCTGCCGATTCACCAATCTGTGAGATCCCCATAGCATAGATCCATTTCCCAAGTGGGGTTTGACGCGATTTATCCAATGAGTCTGTGATTAGCTTCGCTTTTTTCTCACCGAGACGACGCGGCTTACTTTCCTTACCTTCTAGCTGAGCAGGATCTAACAAAAGATCAGCGAGCGAGTCCGCTTGCAACTCATATAAATCTAGTGTTGTTCTAATAATGCTATTTTCAACTAACTTCTCTGCTACAGCAGTGCCTAGCCCATCGATATCCAGCGCTTTACGAGACGCGAAGTGCTTCACTCGTGTAACAGCTTGCGCGGGACATGCGAAGTTCGCGCATCGCCACGCTACGAATCCCTCCTGCTGCTCAATGGGACCTAAGCATGAGGGACATACGCCACTGACAAAATTATAGAGATTGAATGGCTCGCTAGTTGAGCTTCGTTTTTCTGTAATCACCTTAACCACAGCAGGGATGATCTCACCGGCTTTTTCAACGATAACGGTGTCACCAATACGCACATCTTTACGGTCGATTTCATCCTGATTGTGCAGTGTGGCACGCGAGACGGTCGTTCCGGAAATAAACACTGGCTCCAGTTCCGCAACAGGTGTCAACACACCCGTCCTTCCTACTTGAATCGTGATATCCTTGAGCTGGGTTTCCTTTTGCTCAGGCAAAAATTTGAATGCGCATGCCCACTTTGGATGCTTGGAGGTGGCGCCCAACACGTTATGCTGGACAAGATCATCCACTTTGATGACTGCACCATCAGTAGCGTAGGCAAAACCGTGACGATCTCGGTTAAGCTTTCTGACGCATTCTAACAAATCTTCTGCATTGGTGGCTTTATGGAACCACGCACTGCATTTCAGATTGTATTCGCGAAGTGTATGCTGGAACTCACTGACATTGGTGTAAGGAGCATTTTCCACGAATCCATAGGAGTGGAAAATACAATCGAGCGGACGAGCAGCCACAAGCTTGGGATCAAGCTGTTTGAGAGTGCCTGCTGTCGCATTACGCGGATTAACGAATGCAGTTTCACCAGCCTCATCACGCCGCTCGTTGAGTTTAGCAAAATCATCGTTGGGCATGAACACTTCACCGCGAACTTCGAAAGTTTCTGGCGATCCTGTGGGAAGCTTGAGGGGGATCGACTTAATAGTCTTCACATTCTGTGTGATGTCGTCACCGGTAGCGCCATCACCACGGGTCGCTGCGTAGTTCAGTAAACCATCCCTATATACCACGGAAACAGCCACACCATCGATCTTAGGTTCAATGGTGACAGCTACATTTTTTTGTCCGAGATTTTTTTCTAATCGTGCATACCAGTCCTTAAGATTATCGGCGGATGTCGCAGATGAGTCGGCGATTTCCTCCAGCTCCTCGGGCTTAAGTTCGTGAATATCCTCAATCGAAAGCATCGGAACGAGATGAGCTATCTGATCAAAATGCTCCAGCGGCGCACCACCAACACGTTGAGTCGGTGAGTCAGACCGCGCGAGTTCTGGGCTTTTCTTTTCAAGCCTCTTGAGTTCGTTCATCAACGCATCATATTCCGCATCCGTTATCTCTGGCTCAGCCTCTTGGTAGTATAGCTGATTGTGCCGTTCCAGCTCTGCACTAAGCTCAGCAATCTGCTTCTCAGGATCAGGCTGCTGAGAAGATGCATATGAAAAGAGATCGTCGGTCATGTCTGCTAATCGAGAAACTTTCCAGGATTCAGGATACCTTTCGGATCGAGGGCCTGCTTGATCATGTGGTGCGTATCCATAGAAACGTCACCCAGCGCTTGGCGGATCCATGGCTTTTTGGCAAGGCCAATGCCGTGCTCGCCTGAGATGACGCCGCCGTTATCGATCACCCAAGTGAACAACCTGTCCAGTGTGGCGTCCGCTTTTTGTTTGATTTCAGGATCAGCATAGTTATCCACCATAATGTTAGTGTGAATGTTGCCGTCGCCGGCATGCCCGAAACATGCGACTGGGATATCGGTTTCCTTTTGCAGTTGAGCGGCGAAGTTGACCAGATCAACGAGCTTGGAGCGAGGCACGACGATATCTTCATTAAGTTTGGTCAGGCCAGTGTGCTTAAGCGAATATGAAAAATCACGACGTAGTTGCCATATTTTTTCACAGGACGGCTCGTCTGGGGCTTCATCGATACGCAATGCCTCATGCTCATATAGAAAATCACGCAGCGCAGGCAACTCGCGTGCGACGGTCTCTATTTTACCATCGATTTCAATCATCAGGTAGGCGTCGCCGGGAGGTAACGTATCGGCTCCCAAGTAATCCCGCGCGGCGGCCATGGTGAATCCATCGGTTATTTCCAGAGCAGAGGGAAGTGTTCCAGAGTCGAGGATCGCCTGCACAGCGGCAGCAGCAGTCGTAAAATCCGGAAATGATGCCCCAAGCATCGCACGTGTTTCCGGGTGGGGTATCAGTCGCACCGTAATCTCAGTGACTATGCCCAGCATACCTTCCGAGCCAATCATCAGGGAGGTGAGGTCAAAACCTGTCGAGTTTTTATGACAACGCCCGCCTGTGCGGAGGATTTCACCAGATGGAAGCACAACCTCTAAACCCAATACATACTGTTTGGTTACACCATATTTCAGGCAGCGTGGTCCACCCGCGTTGGTGGCTATGTTACCGCCGATTGAACATTCCTTAAGCGATGCTGGATCAGGCGGATAATACCAACCATGTTTTCTAACAGTATCTTGCAATTCGCCAGTAATGACTGCTGGCTGCGTGACCGCTACGCCGTCTGATGGACTGATTTCAAGGATACGATTCATCCTGACCATGGAGATCATGATCCCCCCGTTCACTGGCACACAGCCGCCTACGTGCCCGGTGCCAGATGCACGTGTATATATTGGGATATTTTTTCCTGAAGCATAACTCACCACCTTGACAACATCTTCGGTGCTTTCGGGGAAAACAACAAAGTCTGCATACGCCGATGCATGCCACTTATCAGAGGCGTGTTCAGTGAGAACATCTCGAGCGGATGAAATCTGGTCAGAGCGGAGTATTTCAGAGAGTTTATTCATGCCTGACGTATTTGTTGAATGGCTTCGGCCATGTTCGCTGCCCTAAATGTGGATGACCCAGCAACAAGAACATTGGCACCCGCCGCGGTAGCTGTGGGTGCAGTATCAGTATCAATTCCGCCATCCACTTGGATATGGTAGGCTAACCTTTGTTTGTCACGGTAACAGGCAGCACCCTCCACTTTAGTCATCGTCTCATGCATAAATGATTGACCACCGAAACCGGGAATAACTGTCATCACCAAAAGCATATCGATCTGATCAAGGAACGGCAAAGCTTTTTCAAGTGGCGTTGCAGGGTTTATAGCCAGTCCCGCCATGCAGCCAGCATGACGTATACGACCTAGTGTTGCTGCCACATCATGATCCGATTCGAGATGCACGGTAATCATATCAGCCCCTGCCTCAACAAATCGTGGCAGGTAGTGGTCAGGCCTAGCAATCATCAGATGCACATCGAGAAATACATCATTAGTCTCATGAATCGCTTGGATAATAGCAGGACCGAAGGAAATGTTATCCACAAAGTTTCCGTCCATCACATCAAGGTGTAACCAATCACCACCAGCCCGAATAGCGCGTGTAGTCTCCTCCTTAATTATGCCAAAGTCGGCGGCGAGCAACGATGGGGCGATGATTCTGTCAGTGTGGTGCCATTGCTTCATGACGATAGTTTGTAGTATTCGGTTTGAAGTTTGAAGTTTTATTGTCAGATTACTCGAGTGAGTGATGATATGCTAAGAGATTTTGAGCCAGACACGTTTTTTATGCAGCAGGCGCTGCGTGAGGCACGTAAGGCATATGACGCTTCAGAGGTGCCCGTGGGAGCCGTGGTTGTGCGTGGAGACAAAATCATCGCACGCGCATGGAATCAGGTAGAAACGCTTAAAGATGCTACGGCGCACGCCGAGATGCTTGCACTCACAGCAGCACAAAATGCCCTCGGAGACTGGAGACTAGACGGCTGCATTCTCTATGTGACAAAAGAACCATGTCCAATGTGCGCTGGTGCCATTATACATTGCCGACCTGACAAAGTGGTTTTCGGCTGTCCCGATCCGAAGGGTGGGGCTGCTGGAGGCTGGATTAACCTATTAGAATCTAACCCACCACTCAATCATCGCTGCGATATCGTCGCGGGTGTCATGCAGGAGGAATGCTTGGGGATACTGCAAAGCTTCTTTCGTGAAGCTCGCAAGCGCAAAAAAACTGACCGTTCTGAGCCAAAGGAAAATTAACTACCAAACAACTGGGTCCAGTGACGATTGTGTTGTCCTAGGCCGATACGTTTATGCCTCGGATCAAACATGTTGCGGTGATGTCCGGGCGAAAAAAACCACCCACGATTGGCAGCGAGAGGATCAGTGGACCCCATAAAAATATTTTCACCGGAAGCGGTAGTACTAAAAATTTTTGCACGGTCCCATGGTGTCTTTTTCCCCTTCAATGGTGAGTTGTGTGCAAAGAAATTGTGTGTCTCCATGTCCTTGGAGTGGTCACGAGCAGCAGCACAGAGATTGGGATCGATTTCCAATGCGTTATACCCCGCGAGCAGGCGCATGATATTCGCGTCTTCCACACCTTTACGTTCGGTTTCGGTAACATCAGGTTTTTTCGCTGTTTTACGGTTTTTTGCCATAACGCGTAGGCCTTTACGATCGAGTCCTGACAATTGGCGGATGAAATCTTCTTCGGCCTTTGTGACTGGAGAGAGTGATGTGCTGTCGCTCGGGATGATGGCTGCTTTAATAAGTGCATCTCTCAACCCAGCGTATGCAATAAGTGAGCGCCGTTCTTTTTTCAGTGTTTCATTCGCAGTAGACAATACCAACTCGGTGTTGGGGATGAGCAATTTCCTAAGTTCACTGAGTATCGTTATGCCTCGTTTTTTGAGGACATCTTTCATAGGTCGGTCCGCCAATGATTTCATGGACTCGAGTTCTTTACGTAAATCGCGTATGTGCGTCTTATTTTCCCTGGTATCATTACCTGCATTTCTCGCGTGGCGCTGAAAATTGGAAATATAATTCCCTGTCAGCTTGGGCCACACGCGATTGACACGTATGTAGAGAGCCTTGCTATCCTTGATGGGCAGATCATCTACCAAGTCATAGACTTCTGATAGGTTTCCGCCATGATTGATTCGGGATTTAACGGCGGCCAGAATTTCATCGCCAAGGGATGAAGCACCAATCGCAGTTGGCTTGCTAAAAGACATTAACATAAACAGAAAAACAGAAATTCGCATCATATTTGTATTGCAAAAAGCGATGCAAATTAATGCTTTTGTTAAATAAAGTAAGGGAACTGCTTGAGCACCTCCCTCACTAAAAATTATCAGGGTAGCTTTTTCCTAATTAGCGGCAAATGCTGACGCTACCATACCGATTCCCGTAACGGAGAGTGCTACGGCCGTGGCGATAGCTGCCATAGTAGCTGATACCGCGATAGCTATTACAACGACTTTTATATAAACTCCTTGAGTAACTTCTGCAACAGTGACTGACGGGCAGCCTGTAATAGCGGTAAATTGGACGGTGACGGCAATCATATCCTGTGACTACTCGTCGGGTATAGATTGAGCATCCGCATGAGGTGTAACCACTGATGTATGTCTTGCTATAACCTACGTGACAGGGCCTAGCTTCTGCTTTTTCTGGAAGAGCTATTAATCCTAATGCAATGGCGACAAGTGTAGTTAGTAATGTTTTCATGATTATATATTCTGGTTGCTTGTGGTGTTCGCATACTTGGACTTGCTAATTATCGAATATATTCAGAAAATTTTTACTCATTCATTAAAAGAAGGACTTTTCCGTCGCGCTTACTTTCCTGCGCGCGGGTCAGCGCTGCTTTAATATCTATTAAATCATAGGTAGAATCGACAGGTTGTGCGAGTTGCCCTTGGGTCATCCATCGCGCAAGTTGAAGATATGCAGATTCCATGAGCGCCTGATTATTTTGTTTAAGCCACTCAGTCATCCAGAAACCATGGAGGCGGACACCTTTGAAAATAAGAAACTTGTTAGGAACTTTTAAGCTCCTACGGCTCATCGCACCGTAGGTCACGTGAAGTCCATTATTATCAAGCGCATCCATCAGGCGCAAGGCGCTGTCACCACCAACAGCATTGAGTGCTAACGACGGTTTTTTCTCACGAATCATTTCAATTGATTCTTGGTTGTCTAACAGGTTTACACTGCCTCCAAGATCATCTAAATCGCTGATAAGCTCCTCACGCCTAACAAGGTTAATTGTTTTTATTCCCAATAAGTTTGCTATTTGTATTACGCAGTAGCCCACTCCAGAGTTTGCCGCGTTTTGAATCACCCATGCACCTTTTTCTAATTCCATCAGCTGCGTAAGCATGCACCACGCGGTGAGTGGGTTAACCTTGAGCATCGCTGCCTGTTGCGGAGGAGTCTCAGCGGGTATTTGTAGTAAACTCGAGGATGGCGCTACAACTTCTTCTGCCCAAGTGCCTACCTGCTTGATGAAGATTACTCGGCTACCTACATCAAATTCGGAAGCACGGCTTTCTATAATTTCGCCAAATCCCTCGATGCCTGCTGTAGCCGGCAGACTGGGCCTAATACCATACACCCCCTGAATCAAATTGATATCAGCGGGGTTTATAGGCGCTGCGATCATCTTAACACGCACCTCCCCTTCGACTAATGATTGGTTGTGGGATTGTGTAAGCTCAATAACTCCCTCCGGATGGCCGAAGGCTGAGAGTGTTGCGGATGTAGACATAAAAATAATTTAGGGGTAAAGGCCACGCGCCGTTTTGGCGATAGCCACTTCTTTAATTCCTAGGGCAAGGGCAGCAACACGGTGTGATGATTTTTCCCGCTTTGCAAAATGTGTGACTTTCTCGAATGCAGTTTCTAATTTTGTTTCAAGCTTAGTCAATACTTCTTGCTCGGTCCATTGGTAGCGCTGAAGGTTTTGTACCCACTCAAAATATGAGACGGTAACTCCCCCTGCATTGCATAGAATATCAGGAATAAGAAAAATATCACTTCGCTCTTCAATGATGGTGTCAGCTTGAGGAGATGTGGGCCCGTTGGCGGCTTCCGCAAGCACTTTGCACTGAATTTTGCCCGCATTAGTCTGTGTGATTACTCGTTCAAGAGCGGCAGGAACTAATGCATCACATGGCTGAATTAACATTTCATCTGGATCAATGGATTCCGCCCCATCGAAGCCTACTACACCTCCTACCCTCTCAACATGGGTAAGTAATTTTTCTACATCAATACCACGGTCATTCCATAAAGCACCCGTCACATCTGATATACCAGTTACTTTTACCCCGTAACGAGACAGAGTACGAGCAGCGTATGATCCAACGTTACCAAAACCTTGTATTATAGCAGTGGCCTCACATTCGTTGATGCCCAGCTTGTCGAACGCTCTAGTGATAAGAAATGCGACACCGTGACCTGTTGCCTGGGTCCTGCCTTCAGAGCCCTGGAGCGCCACAGGCTTTCCCGTCACAATACCAGGGACAAGGTGGCCAGCATTGGTAGAATAAACGTCTAGCATCCAAGCCATCGTCTGCGCGTCGGTTCCCATATCAGGTGCCATGACATCCACTTCGGGGCCAATAAATGGCATCATTTCAGATGTATATCTGCGCGTGATGTTCTCTTTTTCACCGATACTCAGCACTCGAGGATCACAGGCAACACCACCTTTACCGCCGCCGAATGGCAAACCCATCAGAGCGCATTTCCAGTTCATCCACATCGCCAGTGCCGCAACCTCTCCCAGCGTCACGCCCGGATGGTATCGCAGTCCTCCTTTCACGGGGCCACGCGACAAGTGATGCTGTACTCGATAGCCAAAAAACACTTCGGTTTCACCATCATCACGTTGGATCGGCACAGTGACACTGATCAGTCGTTTTGGCCACTTGCAACGCTCTCGAACAGACTGACTCAGTTCAAGAAAATCTGCCGCTCGATCGAACTGGGTGGCTGCCATCAAGAATACATCATTTTCCAACAATTCTTTTTGCATATCTCTATCCAAACACTGAAAACCTAACAATGAAAGCTGCTTCTGGACAAAAAAACAAGCATTTACTTGAGTCTAGAATGATGCGGGTTAGAGATATTACATGTTTGATTTTTTGATTCCATGGTTGCCTATGATAGGCGCCGGTGTTGCATGGATGGTGACCATCTGTTTATTAATACTAGGCTTTATTGGCACTCTTGTGCCGTTTCTTCCCGGCCACCTTATCCTATTCTTTGCAGCAGTTGGCCACTGGTTAATGCTCAGAGATGATTCCGGCGTGGAGTGGTGGACTTTTGTTGCACTCGGATTTCTGTTAGTTGTTTCTCAGGTTATGGAGTTTATGAGTGGCGCCATTGGAACCCGCTGGTTCGGCGGAACACGCTGGGGCGCAGCAGGCGCATTGATCGGTGGAATCGTCGGGATATTTTTTATGCCCTTTGGATTGATCCTAGGACCACTGATTGGTTCGATGCTCTGTGAGTTTGTATTTGCTAAAAAGGAAGTGCGTCCGGCCACAGTCTCAGGTGTTGGATCTGTTTTGGGCACACTCGCGGGACTGATCATTAAAGTAATCGTCGGAGTAGTAATGATCGTTTGGTTTGTTGTTGATGTGATTTGGATTTGAGGGTGCTTGAAATACACAGACAAAAAAAGCTGGAGAGGAAAACCTCTCCAGCTTGAATAAGATATTGTTAAAAATAGATTACTTGGGCAGAGCCTTTTTCAGATTACCTGATTCGTATCCATCGGATCCCCACACGGTATCTTCACCAGTATCAAACAAAGTATCAGCTCCGGTCAGGACTGCTTTTTTCGCTTGGTTGACACGCAACTGCTTCACGGAACCATCGATACGTAGAACAACAGCTTTGTTATCATATGGATCGGGATTAAAGAATTCACCAGACTCCTCCATGGGGGCCATAACAAGCGGGCGACCTGAGTTTACACTCGTAGATTGGTTTGCAACGTAGGCAAATCCACACTCTCCAGCTTCCAATGCATCTCCCTTAAGCACGTTATCTGGCTTTTTGGTAATTGTCGACTTGGCATAGAAGATCTCCTCTGATTTGGTATATCCGCCAGCAATGAACTGTTTGAAGTAGTCGTTAGAAGTCGAAGTGCCAAGCGTGACACCTGTTCCAGTGGTATCGATATCAGCGGCTGATGCATCAGATGGGAATTCACCAAAGTCCCCGTCAAACTCAATCATCAAGTAGAAGATCTGCTTGGCGTTGTTTACTGCTTCTGTCATGTCAGCCTTCTTCTTCTGTTTAAGGATGACAGGAGTCGCCATGGCCGCGAGAGCCGCGATAATAGCGATTACAACAAGTAGCTCAACGAGTGTGAAACCCTTAAGCGTGTTTTTTTGTGTTAGTTTCATGGTATTATTTATGTTTTATAATTCAAAGGTAAATGATCGTGGTTACCGAGTATGCCCTTGTTAAGGAATATGGTAAATCTCATACAGCTGAGCGGCAAGTATAAAAAACCGACAAGGGATATATTGCTCAACCTAGGGGCGGTTAAAAGAATCCTGTAAATCATTAAGATCAGTTAACGAAGCCTTATCCGCATCAACGATAGCCTGCTTTTGTAAAGCGACGAGTTCCTTGACTCCTTTTTCGGCAAGATCGAGCATTTCATTCATTTGCCCACGAGAGAATACGTTCTCTTCGCCGCTTCCCTGGATTTCTACCAGCTCCAGATCCTCGGTCATGACCATGTTAAAATCGACACTTGCGTCCTTGTCTTCAGGATAGTCGAGATCAAGAATTGCTTCATTTTGAAAAATCCCACAGCTGATTCCGGCGATGAGTTTTTTCATTGGGAATGATTTAAGTTTACCTGCCGCCATGAGTTTATTCAGAGCGATCGCGGTGGCGACGCATCCGCCAGTCACCGATGCTGTTCGCGTACCGCCGTCGGCTTGTAGCACATCGCAATCGATCCAGATCGTGCGTTGCCCGAGTGCTTTTAAATCTACGACTGCGCGCAGCGACCTACCAATCAGGCGTTGAATCTCGGATGACCTTCCATCAAGCCTACCCGCTGAAATGTCACGCTGTTTTCGGTCGAGAGTCGAATATGGGAGCATATTGTATTCAGCTGTGAGCCAGCCCCCACTGATTTTTTGATACTTCATCCATCTGGGTACGTTCTCTTGTATTGTAGCTGCACAGATGACACGGGTATTGCCAAATGAGACCAGCACTGAGCCAGTGGCGTGTGGAGCTATTCCTGGCTTAAAAGAAATCGAGCGAAGTTGGTCATAATTGCGTCCATCGGGTCGGGTCATGCACGAGTTGTAAGTTTGAAGTTTCAAGATTCAAGGTTGAAGTGTATAACAATTGGCACGAATGAGAGAAACCTTAAACGAGTTAGAGCAGTGGGGCACAGAGGTGATCTTTGGTCGAGCCCGCGGCTTTCGTGCCACTGTGATGCGAATTCTCTTGTGGGCGCTCTCTGGAATATATCGGATCGGAGTTGCAGTTCGTTTGAAATGCTATCGCAAGGGAGCCAAATATCAGCATTACTTGGGTACACAGGTTATTAGCATTGGAAACCTTACTGTGGGAGGCACTGGCAAGACTCCAATGGTCGAGATGTTTGCCCGCACTCTGAGAGAGCGTGGAAGAAAGCCAGCTATTCTCAGTCGGGGGTATAAAAGTAAAAGACTGGGAAAACCCCAAGAATGGTTAAGAAAAAGTAACGGCTTGCCAATCCCCGCAGATGAAATGCCCAAAGTCGTTAGCGCCGGCGGTGAGCCACTGATCAAGGTGCGCTACGCAGGTGATGAACCTTGGATGCTTGCCAAAAACCTACCAGGCGTTTCAGTGATTGTTGATAAAAACCGCGTCAAAGGGGGCAGCTTCGCCGTAGGAGAACTGAACGCAGACACTCTGATTCTTGACGATGGCTTACAGTATCTGAATCTAGCACACACAACGGATGTCGTGCTAGTAGATCAAAATTCTCCATTCGGAACTGGGAGAATACTTCCACGCGGCACCCTGCGCGAGCCAGCAAAGAACCTGCGCCGTGCCGATTACATCTTCATCACCAAATGCGATGGCAGCTCGAACGAGCAGCTTATAACGAAAATGCGTCGCTATAACCGTCACGCTGAAATCATTGAGTGCACACACGGGCCACAACATCTGGAAAACATTTTCACCGGCGAACAGCTACCACTAGATTATCTGCAAAAAAAATACGTTGCTGCGATTAGCGGTATCGCAGTGCCACAAAGCTTTGAAAAAATTCTCAAGTCACTTGGTGCACGTGTCGAGTTCCACCGCGTTTTCTCAGATCACCATACGTTTAACCAAAAAGATATTGATCGCTTTATGAACCGCTGTGTCAGGCGTGACATAGAGCTAATTGTTACCACAGAAAAAGATGCTGTGCGATTTCCGCGACCCGCTGAGCTTGATGTTCCCATTTATTTCCTTCGTATCGAAGTGGACATCCTCAAAGGTATGGACGTCTGGGAACGACTAATTGACAGGATTTGTGATAAAAAAGGTAATATCGATCCGATTTTGCTTCGGCAAATGATCGGGTAACCATAAATTACCATCTCAGAAATTCTCTTCTGTTCTTGTGATGCTAATGTGAGGCTCATAACCTAGATGATATGAGTCGTAAGCAATCACAATGGATTCTCGCCGTAGTTCCAGAAATCCCCCCGGATATTGATAATGAAATACCTGAAATACTTGTTCGTATGATGGCACAGCGCGGCATCCCTCCCGAGGAAATGCAACAGTTTCTCCACCCTCGCCTGATGGACTTAACAGATCCGTTACTGATGCCTGACATGAAACCCGCGGTAGATCGAGTACTACAGGCAGTCGATACCGGTGAAAATATCGTCGTCTATGGTGATTACGACGTTGATGGGATCACCTCTGTGACCTTGATGACCCAGATCCTAAATGCATACAGGTCATCTGTTAGAAGCTTTATCCCCCGCCGCGGAGCTGAGGGCTACGGCCTGAATTCCGCTGCGCTCGAACGCTGCATGAAAGAGGGTGAGAAACCCAGTCTGCTGATCACCGTGGATTGTGGAACAGCATCCATCGATGAGATAGCCACTCTTAAAAGTGAAGGGATTGATGTCATCGTTGTCGATCATCACGAACTTCCCCCTGCGGGAAAACCGAACTGTATCGCCGTCGTCAACCCGAAGTGCCCGGATACTGAAGCTGATTCCGATTATCTCTGCGCGGCGGGTGTAGTATTCAAACTGGCTCATGCCTTACTCAAGGAGCGCCCCGTTGAGGGATTTGATCTCAAAAATTTTCTAGATCTGGTCGCCCTCGCTACTGTGGCAGATATCGTGCCATTGGTGAAGGAGAACCGGCTGTTAGTCCGGCACGGACTGAAGCGCATGGAGCAGACCCAACACAACGGCTTGCGTGCACTCATGGAGGTTGCTCAAGTCAAAGGTCCGCTCACCAGCGCGGACGTTGGTTTCCGCATCGGCCCACGGATCAATGCGGCAGGCAGGATGGATCGACCTGAGGACGCGCTCGAAGCACTTATGTGCAATGCAAACGTTGACCCGCTGCCACTTGCAGAACGGCTCGATGCACATAACCGTGACCGACAAGCTGAAGAACAGCGCATTCACAAGGATGCCCTCAAGCGATATGAGGATGAGCATCAACCGGATGATCCAGTCATCGTGTTAGGATCACGTGATTGGCATCCTGGCGTGGTTGGCATCGTGGCCTCACGTATGATGCGCCGTTTTCACAAACCTACCTTCATTATTGCCATTGATGAAAAAGGTATTGGTAAAGGGTCTGGAAGAAGTATCGGCGGGGTCTCGCTGATGGACGCTATCAATGCTAACAGAGAACATCTAGAAGCTGGCGGAGGGCATGCCATGGCAGCAGGCATCAGCGTGCACGAGGATAAGATTGCCGACTTCCGTAAAGGCTTTGCCGACTTTGTAACAGAAAACGTTTCTGCCGAAGACCGACTTCCACGTCTGCACCTCGATGCCGAGATAGATTTCCCCCAGTTGTCACTGGATTTCCTCAAGAGCTACGAGCTGCTCCAGCCGTTTGGATCGTCCAACCCGGAACCTGTCTTTATGACCCGTGAAGTATGGCTCACAGAAGCTCCTCGGGAATTGAAAAACCACCACCTGAAGCTCTCGATGAAACAAAAAGAAAGCTGGCAAAGTGCCATGTTCTTTAGCGGCGGACTACGCGAGCTTCCAGAGCAGCCGTGGGACATCGCTTTTACCATCAACCGTAACACATTTCGCGGTAGAACCAGTTTGCAAATCGTGATCCAGGATGTGCGTGCACACAGCTCGGACTAGAAAAAAATGAATACGTGCTCTGCCAGCGATGCATTGTCCAACTGGGACGGAATACCCGCCAAGGATGTGCTCGCCTACCAGTCGGCAGGTGTTGTGACCGTTGCCGATTTATTAGAGCGGTTACCAAAACGTTTCGAGGATCGCAGGAGATTCGATTCATTTCCCTTACAAGCTGGAGCAGGTGCTCTTTGTTTGCGCGGCACCGTGATTGACTCGCGAGTCCGCCGCTTTGGCGGGCGAAAGCAGTATTACGAGGCAATCATTGTAGAAGCCGGTGATGGCATCCTAACAACATCCAAGGTGACCTGCCGCTGGTTCAATATGCCGTGGATGAAAAACACCCTCGCTGC
>Ga0222717_10000355_pt1 | contig 39324 bp, 47 predicted proteins | sample C33_18DmetaG_FD_165053 | JGI IMG/M metagenome (GOLD analysis project Ga0222717, IMG submission 165053) | Estuarine water microbial communities from San Francisco Bay, California, United States - C33_18D | ecosystem: Environmental > Aquatic > Marine > Unclassified | place: USA: California... | reverse complement strand
TGGACTAATGATAGTGGTTATACTACTTGCACAGGATGCATTAGTAATATAAATGTTGGTGCAGGCATAGATACTGGTAGTCTTGGTGGGGGTAATTGGTGTCTTACATTAAACTTATCGCAGTTCACTGATGGTACAGCTGCTATTGTTCCAACTAGTGATGAAGTAGTATATCTTGATAATGGCACTCAAAAACGTAAGTTGTTCAGTGAGATCTTTGGTTGTAATGCATATAGCAATACAGCCTTTACAACATGTACTGGAGATATTACCGCTGTAACAGCTGGTAATGGTCTAACCGGAGGTGCTACATCCGGTGGAGCTACTCTTAACGTTGGAGCAGGGACAGCAATAACAGTTGCTGCAGATACAGTTGGAGTTACATCAGCTTGTAATACGGCTTGGAATGCTAAGACTACATGCACAGGTACAACCACTCCTTCTAATACTCAGACGTTTACTAATAAGTCAGGTAACATATCGCAGTGGACAAACAATAGTGGTTATACTACTTGCGCTGGTACAGTGACATCTGTAGGTGGGGGTACAGGTCTAACCTCTTCTGGAGGTACAACCCCTTCACTATCTATTGATAATACTACAGTTACTGCTGGTTCTTATACAACAGCAGATATTACGGTAGATGCACAAGGTAGAATTACTGCAGCATCAAGTGGTTCAGGCGGTGGTGGTGGTTCTGCTAACCTTTGCAGTTGTGCTGCACAATGTATATATGATTCTAATAATAACTTTAAGATAGGTTATGCCGCTTTAGCTTGTAATACAAGTGGTACTTATAATACCGCAATTGGTCAGTATACTTTATCAGTGAATACAACTGGTAAATGTAACATTGGAATTGGTTATGCCGTTTTAGCTAGTAATACAACCGCTTGTGATAACATTGGCATTGGAGAGCGGACCTTATTATACAATACAGGTAATGGTAATATTGCAATTGGACATTGGGCCTTACTAAATAATGCAACTGGTACTTATAATACTGCACTTGGTTATAAAGCCGGGTATTTTATTAAGTGTTCTCATAACTTCGTTAGCGGTTATGAAGCGATGTTCAATGTTCACTGCGGTGAGCATAACACTGCAATTGGTTATCGGGCATTGTGTGGAGATCTTTGCTCGAATGCTTCTAATAGTGTTGCTATAGGAAAGTGCACATTAAAAACTGCTTATGGTAATAGTAACGTCGCCATTGGATCACAAGCAGGCCAACTAATGGGATCTGGCTATTCAAATTTGTTGATTGGAGCGATTGCCGGTTATGGTGTTACTTCTGGATCCCATAATGTTTATATTGGCGACTCAGCTGGTCGTTATAATTCATCTGGTGTTAATAACGTTGCTATTGGTAAATACGCCGGCAGGTGTCATGCAAGTGGTACTAAAGCATCCGGTAGTAATAATGTATATATTGGTCAGGATGCTAGAGCAGGAGCTTCCAACTCTGCTAATGAGATAGTTATTGGTTGTGGTGCACAAGGTTGTGGGTCGAATACGATTCGATTAGGTAATACTGGTATTACTGGAGCCTATGTACAGACATCATGGACTACCACTTCAGATGTTAGGGATAAGACATGTGTTGCAGACCTTGATAAAGGATTATGTTTTATTGGTGACTTACAGCCTAAGTCGTATATGTGGAGATGTGCCCGTGATTCGGAAGAAACGAAAGGTCAGTGCGCATATGGTTTCTTAGCTCAGGATATATTAGCATTAGAAGATAAAGGTATTATTGTAGATGATGCAGACTCAGAAAACCTCTCTATGAAGAATGATTATCTTATACCTATTCTTGTTAAGGGTATGCAAGACCAACAAGATATTATCGAGAAACTTGAAAAGAGAATAGAAGCTCTTGAATCTTAATACACCGGTAATAATACAATAAAAAAAGCCGAGCTTAAGCTCGGCTTTTTTTTGTTTTAAGTTTAAGTTATATTAAGCGTAACCAAGTAATGTTAATCTACCAGTTTCAGGTGTTCTTGGCCCGTCCTTAGGATCAATTGCAGCAACAGTAACGCCTGTTACCCCGACTGCCGGACCTCTTAGCGCAGCTGCGGCAGCAGCACCGGAGAGTCCGGTAACAGTTAGCCGTACAGCTTTTCTATCTGATTTACGTATAATCGCTACATCTAACTCTTGGCTGCCTGTCGCGGTCGGTCCGGACCGAACCCATAAAGAAGATATTCCAATATCATTTAAAGCTGTTCCACTATATACAACTTCACTTGCATTAGAAATAGTACCTGTTAATGTAGGCCATTTGTTCCATACTAAGTAATAATCTTCATCAATAGAGGTATTTGAATCAGCTGTACCAATAGCATATTTGCTATTAGTTACATAATAGGCATCTGCTCGTTTCATACCCTGTCCGTCACGAGCACCGGAAATTCCAGATGCTAAGTCAATATTGTCAAACTTCATACTAATATTTATTGTAACTAATCAATTTTTATTGAATTAGGCTTAATTTTACGTATATAAACTTCACCATATACTTCTAATTTACCCATTTCTTCTTGAAATTGCTTTTGAGACATATCCTTCCACCCTTGGAGCTTCTTGTATATCTCATCGCCTTTCTTTTCTATGAACTTTATATCATCATAGTGGTTACTGCACTCAGCGTACGGTCTAGCTTTAGCATTAAAGTGATAGAAGGTTGGTAATGCGTAACCACCTTTACGTTTACTCGTCTCTGCTATTTTAGCAGCTCCATGCTTTCTTTTATCAACAAATTTAAGAAATAGTTTCTCTGCTGATGTAACAGTCTCTTTAAATGCTTCAATAAGTCTTAAGAACTTCATACTATTATTTAGTCTATAAGACAAAAAAGAACAGTGAGGCTTTCGCCCCACTGCTCAGTTTTATTCTCTTTGAACTTAATCTTAGAAGTATACAGACTGCGATGCAGGTGTAAACGCTTTACCAAGATCCTGAACAATTACAACGTGGTAATAGAGGTCAGCACCGAAGATGTTATCAACGACACCATAACGAGTCAGAAGACCAACGCGCGGAGCGAAGTCGTTCGGACCAATAGTTCTCTGAACCATGACTGGAATGTACGGGCAATAAATGATACCAGTATCGTAGAATTCTGGTCCCTTGTATCCAAGGAGCGCATATTCAATCGTTCTGGGGTTAGCATAGTCTTGGCCAAAGCCACCAGCTTGTACCTCAGTACGGGTATCACGGTAAATGCTAAATCTTCCACCGAGCGAACCGATCTTAGCGATCCCAACAGGCTGTGTGTTAACGTCACCCTGTACAGGTACCCACTGGAATTCAGGGAGCATCTCAAGGATAGCGCAAACTTTTGGTGTTGCAACTACAAAGTTGGCAGCACCACGTCTGTTACGAACGGCAATACGATTAGCTTCGATAATAAGTTTCTGATAGAAGTCGCGGTTACGTTCTACGAGCCAGCGTCCATCAGCAGATGCAGGACTCCAGAAGGAGTATCCTTGTCCGCTGGACCCATTAAGGGCAGATTGGATCATTCTCATGAGCATTTCACGGTCAATCTCAGCTTGGATCTCATACGACATAGCGTTTGTGATCTCAGAATCGATATCAATTCCGTTCATGTTCTTGAGGTCTTGCTCGAGCTCAACAGACCAACGGGCTCCAAGTCTACGAGTTCCAGCTTCAACAGCTGTCTTCTCGAATTTGACTTCGACCTGTGGAATGTTACCAGTGATTTCGAATGCAGATAAGATCTGGGCAGTACCCTGATCTTCAGCAGCAAATCCAAAATCATCATTACCGGAGAGTTGTGTTGACGAAGCACCAGTGAATCGGGTATCAAGTAATTGATATCCAAGTTCATTAGCTGGTAAGCTTCCTGATCCACCATATGCGACATTTCTGCCTGGAGGTGTACCAGCACCACCGGCACCGGCAGCGTTCTTGTTGTCATCAACACCGTTTCCGAGTGTATCAGACTGGTAAGCATAACGTAAAGCAAATGCAAGTCCAACAGGACCAGACATTGGCTGAACGCCTACAATCTCATTAGTAATAAGCTCAGGGAACGTACGACGAATCATCGGGATTAAGACTTTCGGAAGACGTGCATCTTGAGGAGCGTAAGTATCACCTGAGGAAGGCTGACTACCAGGGTTGAAGATTGTTCCTCCCTGTGCAGCTCCACCGAGTGATCCGCCACCTGTTGAATTACTCTCTTCGATACACCATTTTTCTTGGTTCTCAAGAAGAATAGCAGTATTTAAGCGAGTAGTATCGTCTTCGATAGGCTTAACGCTATCAGAAGAATATTCAAGAACTGGTGCCCACTTCTCAAGAAGTGAATCAGCTCTATTTCTATCTATAAATGATTGTGGTTTATTCATAATTTTATTATTTCTTTCTATTTATTTTTTCGACCTTCATGGAGGCAAGCTCCAAGATATTCAGGCACCGTATGCCTCATTGTTCAGGGATAAATTCTACTTCATACGATTTAGCTCAGCTAAATACGGATTTGAAGTTGACGTATCAATCTTTTCCTCTACAATCTTAGGTGCATCAGCTTTAACTGTGCGAGTTGTAAAGGCTTCCTCTTTAATAACATCGATTCTTTCCTTCTCTTTCTTATCAAAGAGTTTGGCAGTGTATTCGAAGTTTTCCTCAATAAATTTTGGTGCCTTATCACTAAGTACCTTACGTAAGTATTCCGCTTTCTTATCTGAAAGTTTAGAGGTCTTTGATTCAATAAGTAAATTAGCTCTTGTCTTATGGTAAGCCTCTTTAAGGACCTTATTCTCTTTCTCGAGATTGTTAAGCTTCTCACTTAATGTATCAATCTGAGTCTTACCATCCATAACAGCATCCTTAACCGACTCACTCATGAGTGAAGAGTCAACGGCTAGTACTTGTCGAAGATTAGATAAAACGTGCATTGCTGTTTTATTCTGAGTTGCTTCTAAAATAGCATCTGCAGGAATTGACTCCTCGATAAACTCTTCTAAGTAATCAGAAATAGACTCAACTAAGCTCTCTTTGAAAGTAGAAGCACTAGAGTTAATATCTTTTTCGTATTTGTTAATAACAGTAATTAATTTTTCTGCATTGTTACGATCAACTGCCTCAACTACCCTTTCGAGCTTCGATGTGTGATCTTTATCAATTGCACCAACTAATTCTTGTAATTTTTCAGCATACAGTTCGTCTTGTTGAGCTAAAGCTGCTTCTACGGATAACGTGACTTTATCTTTGAGGGCAGACTCGATAGTATCAATAGACTCTTCTGTAAGAACTTCGGTGACGCTTTCTGGTAGTAATGTTTTTTCGCTCATATTAGAAAAGTGGTTTTTCGGTTGCGTTATTGATTCTTGTTTCAATTTTATCCTCAACAGCGCCTTGTAAATATTTATGGGCCGAAGCGTAATTTTTATCAGAAATAGCTGATATAAAATTAGCTATCTTGCTTTTAGTAGTTTTGACACTCTTTCTTTCTTGTGACATAATATTATTTATAAGTAATTTTAAAGATTCTTAATAAAATTCATAAACCTTTCACGTAAATATGCATCAACATCTTTTCGCGGTAGAGTTTTAATTGATTCCTCAAACTTATCGTAAATCTCTTCGTAACTACCATCTTGTGCTAATACATATTGCTTAGACTCTAAAATGCCATTAACAAAAGCACTAGAATAAGATGGATCTGCAACACAGTCAACAGCTACAAGCTTTAAGTTTCGAACTGTATTATGGTTAGTACCTTCTTCTAATGAACCTAAAGCTCTAGAAGACATACCTAACTTAACCCCATCATTAATTAATGATCGTACAACCTGACCGCAGGGGGTGGAAAGCACTTTTGACTTACCATAAAAAATGTTACCATCTTGAGTTAACTCAGTTACCATATGACAAGCGCGCTCTAAGTCAACGTCTGCAGAAGAAGGGTGGTTTAATTCACCCATAGCACGTCCTGGTATAACCATCTCCTCGTTATAACGCGCAACTTCTCGCTCTAATTCCTGTCTTGGGTAAAGTCTGTTGTTCCGGTTAACTCCCTCAGCCATCATATACGGGCCTTTTATAAAGAGGTTTGAAGGAGAGTTCTTATTTGTCTCCTCTTCGATAATTTCAAAGTTATCGATTACATCAGGATTTTCTACAACCAGGTTAAGTTTAAGAGCCATATATTTATTTAGTCGGTCGCGCTACAAAAGCTCTTTTTCAGTTACTATTATAAAGGAAAGACCACGTTTTTTACTATATTTCCGTGCAGCTTCCCACTTAGCTTGGTTTATAACATAGGCTTTTTGCTCATATATAAGATGTTGCTTCTTTCTATACTTGGTTTGAGGTGGTTTGGTTTGTTTAGACGGTTTAATTTCCACCAAATATTTCTTAATAACGTTACCTTCTTTAATAACTACATAGTTATCTACGTAGTATCTATGCATTCTACCGTCTAGTGGGCTATAATATGGAACAATTACATTTTCACTGCCCCACTTTATAACATTTTTATTGTTATCGCAGAATCTAAAGAACTTTAACTCTAATCCAGAACGATAAGTAGCTTTAGAACCTATAAACTTGCCTTTATTCTTAGGTACAAACTGACCTTGGCGCCATTTTTTCGCTGCCATTACCCTACAATAAACATAGTTGGATCATTATCACCCATACCTGGTGAAGCTCCTTCTAAAAGCTTCTGTTCAAGCTCTGCTTTCCTGGTTGTACCTTCTTGAAGTAAGTCGGAATTAAGGGCTCCACCACCTAGAAGACTAACACTACCAAACTTACCACGAACTCTACCTATGGTAATCATAGATAACGCAAGTGCGTATTCATAAACCCATTGTTCCTTTATAACATCACGTAAAGCGCGTTCAACATAACATGATATAACGCCGTAAAATTTATTATTTTTAGGCTGTGGATACATTCTAAGATATTGAGTTCTATTATCAAATTTTGTATCACGTTTGGTTGCTAATACTTTCTCTCTCGTATCCATCCACTCTTTCATAGTGTACCATGATACAAGATCAAAGCCGTAATTACCTAATGCATAACTAAAATATGTTTGCTGTGCTAATGTTTGCTCTAATGTAAAGAGAGTATTAATACCTGTCGATGAGCCTTCTTCAAAATCTGTAACCTCAATCACCTTCCTATAATCCATTACATCGTAATCATATACATTCTGATATGTAAAGGCATCAGAAGCTGATCCTTGATACGATAACGTCTTTCTTGCATTTTCTGTAAATGACCCCGATAGAGTGTTATTGAAAGCAGTAATAGAATCATGTAAAGTTTTATCAAACAGCTCAAATTGTGCTATACCATCAGTAAAGGTAGCAGATAGTGCAGATGAACTAGCAAATGTTGAGCTTAGTATGGGGTTAGTAGCAACAAATACTGTTTCAGCTGTTTCAGCATAAAACTCTGGACCTGGACCTAGAGGGTTAGTACCTGCTACTTTTTTAGCATTAGTATCTAAATCTGTGTTAGTAAGAGTATACAGTAAATCCAAACGTATACCTTTGTTTGTTTCATATAACCCAGAATCAAATATAAGATACTCTTGCGTATATCCAGCATACTTTGTAAAATATTCTGCAGCAATTTGAATATTCTCTCTCAATTGATCAGTATGAATCTCGAGTGATACGAGAGGGTATCCTAACGATCTTTTTATTCTATCACCTAACCTATCAAACGTTTCAATCTTGTTATTAAGATTGGTAGAAAGAAAAGCAGAGAGAGGTGTAATTTCACATGCTAAAGCCATACTATTATTTAGTCATATAAAAATAAAAAGATAGAAGAAAAAAATATGCTTTGTATTAAATATTGATATGGCACTTTCAGCAACAGTAGTTCCCGGCGTTTCCGGCGGTCACATGTCAGCAGCATACCTTTCTACATTTATGACAGCAACTGTACCATCAGGAGGTACGTTGATACAAATCCTTGAAACGGGACCAAGGATGGTATTAATCTTTGATGACGGTAATTAAAAATTAGACTTAGACCTCATCTACAGGATCAACTGCCTCAGGAGCTTCTGCTTCTGGGGCTTCTCCTTCTGCAGCTGGACCACCACCGAATTCTGGTACAGCACCACCACCACCTCCAGCAACTCCACCACCTTCACCTCCAACAGCAGCTTCACCTTCACCTGCTAGGTTGCCAGCTACCATCTGCTCTTTCCAAGTTGGACCCGCTGCTTGTATTTGACCTAGCTCCCATTGCATTTCTGCATCCTTACGAAGAAACTCTCTGTTAGCGAGAATATCTTTATCCTTCCAGCCTAAATATTTCTTTTGCGCGTATGTAGTAGAAACAAATTCATTCGAAGCAAGACTGTTAAAGTTGGTTGCCTTTAACTCTAACCGCTGACTCTCTCTTAATTCAAAGAAGTTAGTAGGTACATTAAAGTTAACATCTAAATTAAGCTCGTTAAGATCATATTTATCCCACATATCTCTTAGCTTGAGATGGGTTATGAATCCTCTTTTAATACCTGCAGCAAATCTCTGCTGCTGTCTAATAACAAACTTTGCAAACTTTAATTCTTCACGTAAAACGGTGGATTGATCAACAGTACGATCTTCTGGATCGATCCGCGTAGCTGGCACTTTAAGCGCTCTATAAAGCTTCTTAATAAAGTACATTAAATCACTAAGCTCACCTAAATTCGCGCCACCTTGTAGCTGATTAACAGAAGTTCCTTCTGAACCTTGTCGCTTTGCGAACCAAAATGCGTCGAGCATAGATTGTGGGTTAAACTTTTTAACAACATCAGTTTGATCTATATCAAATGTCTTACGTGACCAGTAATTTTGAATAAGCTTTCTTAAGTAAGCTTCAGCTTTTGGAGGAGCCATATTACCAACATCCACATTAAATACTAAACGTTCTGGTGCTCTAACTAGTCGGTAAATAACAATAGCGTCCTCAATAAGAGATAACTGCCTATAAGGCCTACGCGCATTTTCTAAAAACGGCACAGCAAAGTTTTTTGTCTCATTATAAACCCCAGAATTAACATAAACAACCTGATTAGCATCCATAGGTATAAATTCATATTTTTCTACCTTATCTGGTTGAGTTTGACTGAAAATAGGCTTCTTATAAATGTAACCTTTTGTTATCAGATTCTGTATATTATTATATACAGGATCGATAATCTCAGATGGTATGTTAACAATACCTAAAGCACCTTCTTTAGTGTAATCTTCATGTAATATTAGCTCAAAGAATACTTCACCTTCGACAAGTAACTGTCTAAAGTACTGCCAGCCTTTTGTTTTAAGATCAAAGAAGTCAATAAACTTACTAAATTCGGCTTCTATGTCACCTTTTTCATCAACACTTAAATCTATATTATCAAATAGTAATTTAGCAGCATGGCCTGATTCGTCGATATTTATTGCTTCATCGCAAATCTCATCTAAAGCGTCAGAGCACTCTGAATAAGCTGCCATTATCCTATAATCACGTAATCTACCACCTTTATTTTCATCAAGGCTGGCATACATAACATCTGAAAAAGAAGTATCCTTTCCAAAGTCTCCAATAGCCATATTGTTATATGGGTTAGATGCAGATACAGATGTCTTCGCTAAGGCTTCTGCGCGCCGAGTGCCGGCTTTATTAAAATATTTATACTTAGGATTTAAGTTATCGCCTTCGTCTAAAGAACTGGTATATGGCAAACGATTTTGAATATACTGTACAAGATTTCTACCGAAAGTAGAACCACGCCCGTCATTACTTACGTACGATTTATTTTGATTTGGTGAAGTGTCGGGCATCGCTTTTATTTATTCTGAAGTGAAGTAGAACCCAGCAATAGATTGGGTAGAACCCCAACCTGCTGGATTTTTAATTATTATATCAAACTTACCATCACCTGAAAGCGCTGGTATAGTTATATTCATTACATTATCTGATAGGATCGTGAAATTGCTACTAGGTAATAAGAATCCAGATGCAGTTCCAGTATATGTAGTATCGATCGCTGTAAAATTATTTGTTAACGTTTCGTTATTAGAACTTAACATTACAAATTCAGTCTTGGTAAAATTCTCACCTAGTATATTATAGTTGTAAAGATCTAAACCAGAAACTGATCTATTTATTGTTCTTGGTTCATTAGTCTCTAGTTGAGAACCTGTAGTGTTATAATATATGTTTGTAATATTAGGTATACCAGATAATGTAAATGTTTCTATATCAACAACACTAGATAGATCATTAAAGAAACTACTATAATCTAAACTAGATACAGGTTGGTTAAAATTAAAATTTGGAGATGAATTTACAAAATTATTTTCAATAAAGTAAATAGGCTTTGTCATTTCGTTTCTATCTCTAAACAACCAACCCTTAATTGTAAAAGTTGTATCTGCCACAGCTCTAAATTTTTCGTTATAACTTAACTCTGTAGGTGGTGTCATAGATATAGTTTGGTCCCACTCTACTTCCGTTCGTATCTCATTTATATTACCAGTATCAGTTGGCTCTTGCCATGCTATTACAATATATGGATTAGCATAAGGTATAAAGTTAGTTATAATCTGTTCTAGATCTTGCATATACCTACAAAGAATTGACATTTTAACAGATAAGTTAACCGGTACAGGCATATGCACTTTTGTATTATCTACATCATTAATATAATTATGTATATTATTTAGTTTATTAAATACTCTCTTATCATCATATGCCACTGATGTTAAGTCTACAGTTACAACAGGTAAAGTAATATTCTGAGCTTTGTTAACAATATCATACATCACTCTTTGCTTAGGAGCAAAAACATATCTAACCTCTATCTCTTGCTTAGCATTACCGTTTTTATCATAACGCTTAATTACTGTATCGTCAAACGCAGCAACAAATTGAGTTAGCAGATCTTTAATCTCAAAATTGTAAGTATACTTTTTCAAACCTTATATATATATTTATGAGCAGAGCCCGCTTTACTAATTAAACCTATCTAAAAAGTAGGCAGGTAACTTATGTTTACTCTTAAGAATACTCTCTACAATAGTAGCATCTAGTATATACGTAATGCAATAATCTTTCGATGATCTAACACCACGACCGCAAGACTGTATAAGTGAGCAAAGCATTTTATTTTGATACCAATCGAAATCATCTTTCATTAACCTCTCAATCCTAGTATCTTTAGTCGGTAAGAAGGGGGCCTTCATTATAATCTGAAATCGAGCTAGATCGTCTCGTAGATCAACGCCATATGACATCGACGGTGATATTAATACAGTACTATCTTCGGAGGCATAATGCTGTTCGAGTATATCTTCGTTACGTACACCTGGTTCACGATATAAGAATCTATCTCCATAAAGTTGTTTAGATAGTGCGCTTGTAATTACATTATTATGAGTATGAATAATACCTTTATCATCTTTATGATGTTCGCATATCTGTTTTACTATTTTTATTACATGCGGTAAGTTCTTCTGCATGTTGTAATAGTTTAGTTTATATTTCGAGTTACATACAATCGGAGCCTTTTCAGCACTAAAATTAGATTCAGCTTCAACGTATTTAAAACGCTTAACTCCTAACGTTTTACAGAAGTTAGCTGGATCAATAATAGTAGCTGACATTAAGATGACTTTATCTGCGTAATCAAATAGCCTATATGAAAGCCTATCAACCTTGAGAGGCATGAACGTGACACCCTCTTTATCCTTTTCAAACACATATTCTGCTTCACTCCACGAATTAATAATTAATGTAAGCTTACCGTGAAGATTTCTTAGTTTAATTATCTCACTCTTAAGGTCAATAAGTATACGTTTGTTACTTGTATCTTTTTTATTAGATAGTATTTCCTTTAGCTCATCAATTTTCTCTTCCACATCAACAGCTAAAGTATTTAACCACCTTTCACCTGATCTTGTTGACACGTACGGAACGTAATCAATATCTGACTTCCGCAAGAACCCGTAATCGATTTTACAAGTAAATTCCTTTACAAGCTGATCCTCTAATTCTGATGCCTCATCGCAAATAATAAACTGCCGCTTCTTAAGATGCTCTGGTAGAGAAAAGAACATACTATAATTAAGAGTATTAAACTTTGATACTAACGCTTTATTACGCTGCTCATAATAAGGACAACTGTTTTTAGCCCAGCATTCATCTTTAAGTCGAGGTAAATGTAAGCATGGCGCTAAGTCAACTGAAAAGCGATTATCTAAATCACATTGATAGTTAGATTTACCTTTAAGAACTTCTATATCGTTAAATAAATCCTTATACTGATCTTGTAAAGTCTTAGTTATAGTCAAGGCTGTACAGCCGAATGGAACCTCTTCATTACATTCATCTTCATGAGCATAACTACCACCTTGAGAGTGTTTATAAGCTAAGTATGACGTAACAACATCGTAAAATTCTTTAGAGCTCTCACGTGAAACATTACCAATAGTCTTAGATACAAACGATTTACCTGAACCCGTAGGAGCGTTGCATACAACAAACTTATACCCATCCTCAAAAGCTTGATCTATATTCTTTAATAACTTAACCTGCTGTGAATTTGGAGTATAGCCCTCTGGAAAGTTATTAAGTAAGTTGGATATCACAACCTTATTATAGTCCAGCCCTACTCAAAGGCAATATATAAACTAAATTATCATAAATTTTAGATTTATTAGATGTATCCATTAACTTAGCTTGTAGCTGTAGATCATCATCCTTAAGAAACGTTTTAAGCTTATAATTAAATGTAGTTATACCATCTTTAGTCTTTACGTCATACGGGTAAGGTAACTCATACATCTTAAGATTACCAGCAATCTCAATCATTAATCTTAAGTAGTGCTGCTTTACTTGAAAGATCATTAATCTTCCTTTTTTAAGAACCTTCTTATCAGTTTTAATAACTATATCTGATAATAGGTGAGGTTTAATATGTTCGATTATATCTTCTAAGCAAGCATTCATGAGTTCATATATGATAGTTTTTGTTCTCCGGACATTGGATATATATTATCGTTGAAGTATGTCCAGAATTCTTCATTCGCTGGAAACTGCTGCACTAAATCGCATTGATTCATATTAACGTTTCTATAATCTTGCATTAATATATCCCAAACAACAATAAGATTATCAGCAGCTTCATTAATTTTTACAGGACCTCTAGGCGGCCTGTAGTTAAGAGTAATTCTTCCATTACTCGAGTTAAGTAAACTATAGGATTTAGTACAGAGAATATGCCTCGTTGGAGATGATCCAGCGACGGGAACTCTCCTAACAAATCTTAACTCACAAACATTGTTAAGTAAGATATTATCAAGAGTCGCTCTCTGTACTATCATTCTTTAATTTACATATACCGAAGATTCTATCTTCGTTTAAAAATACACCTTTTTTAATTGTACCCTTACCTGATATATCCAAATTGGATACAGTTACACCTAAATTGTTCGGAAAGATAACAATATCATCTTCTTTAGTATACTTAGCTTTTGGTCCAGCGAGTATAACTCTTGCTTTACGCCATGCTTTTGTTATAGCATTTGTAGGTACGTAAATACCATTGCGCTGTATCTCACCTTCTTCGCTCTCATCGATGTATTCAACTAAGAGAATATCATCAAATATAAAGGATAGTTCAAAATCGTCTGGCAAACCAATATCACCCTCACTATGAGTTGATAGGTCGATTAGATGTTCTTCCGGTTTAAGTATATCGATATTGGCTGGCATATAAAATATATAGGTCTGTTTTTAATTTAATCAAGATACTGTTTAAGTTCGCGAACAGATATATTTTTGTTCTTAGCGATTAGATATAAATCACTCTCATCTTCTTGATCTTTCTTAATCTTTTTGATATATTTAATTCTCTTAAATTTTAGACGTGGTATCAGATTATAATACAATCTATACTGACGCTGCTTATCATCAAATAAAGCACCAAATTTGTTTAGTGTTTCATTTACAAAGTGAGGTGTGTCTTTACTATAAAATGAGAGCCACCTATTAAAAAGAAATGGTACAAAAGATTGCTCGCCTTCGAGGTCTAACTCACCAGCATTATCCTTTTTAGAATAAAATAACTTATTTTGTAATTGAAAGAAATTCATTAAGTAATTATCTTTGTTGTAGCAATCCACTGATCCTTAACTTCACGGTTAAATAGATCAATAACTCTAGTCATAAAAGTTTGAGCCTCATGGTCTGTCAAATCAGATGAGTAAGCAAATCCTGGCGCTTTATCACCAGCATTAACATTAATACCCGTATGACCTAATGCAACGTTATCTTTACTATATGTAATCGATACACTTACTTTACCTTGATCATGTACTGTCTTATCGGACCCAATAAACTTATCATTAACCATAAGATCGTCACCATCCACTACAATATCCTTTTCAATAATACCTGTCAATATTTGTGCAATAGATGTATTAAATAAGCGTTGAAAAGATACAGCACCAAAAGGGCATAGGTTTGGAATTTCCCAACAGAAGTTAATAGAATCTGCTGAATGAATATAATCGTTAGTTAATGTATCTTCAAGGTCAATAAGATTTTCTTTGACATACATAGGAGCGCGGAACGCTACAATGTTACCGAAAGGGGATACTTCCTTACGAAATTGTTCATATGCAAAACGCTTATGAATAAAGTCACCGTCATATACTTGCTGATCAATAATCATACTATATTATATAATATTATATTAAAAGTTCAACTCTACTTTAGAAGAGATGTTATTTTATCTTCTGCCAATCTATAATTTTTAGCAAGATTGTAGTTTTCTTCTATTACACTTTTCTTTGATTCGTAAAATTCTGGTGTACATTTCTTAAGAAGTTCAGGAAGTTCCTTAAGTTCGTTAAATATAATCATCCCATCTGTGTTAAAAAATTGATCAATGTATTGTGTTCCCCAGTATATAGGAATGCACCCCGTCATAAATGCATCAATGAGTTTTTCAGAAAAGTAATATCCAGAAATGCAATTTTCAATTGCGAAGTGATACCTATAATCTTTTAATCCATAAATTTTTTCTTGGAGATGTAAATGAGAACCTTGCGCACTCCCCCAAACATCAATATTCTTACCAGAGCCTAATATGATACTATGTCGAAGCTTATGACCGCTAAGGTATGTCTTACCGGATGCAATAATAGAAAAGTTTTTCGTTTTAGGGTATATACTTTTTTCTTCATCTTTTAACCAGCACCCTCCAATAGGTAATAATATTGCATGCTTCCATTTTTTTAAGACTCTATCATCATGAGTCCAAATGGAATCAAATTTATCACCATTCTCTAAAAGCCAGTTAGTTTGACCTGGTATAACTCCAGGAGACTCAACTAACCAAGCAATATTTTTACTCTCTTTTGATCTACTTTGACGGTTAGTAAGATTATTATCTGTCCATACGACAAGATCATCATTGTTATAATTTGATGTTCGAATCCACTCAATAGGTGCCGTATCGTTAGGCATATGTGATGGATTAGAACTATATTTGCAGTGGGCAAACATAGAATCTTCAAGGTATATTTTTAAGGGTGACATTATTTTAAATGGTTATCCAACGACTTGGAATTATATCTTTAGGATCCAGACTACGATGACCTGGGCCAAACCATACTTTAGGTGCTATTATAGTTTTCTGCTTTTGATTTTTTGTTTCGCCTAACCATGCTCCCCACCAACTAAAAGAAGAATTACATATTATATTATTACTACATAAAGACATATGATAAATTACTGCAAAGGGATTTGTATCAGTTGAATAAACAATCTTATCTGATTCACCAAACATTTTTTTTGCTGTTTCTATATCATCAGAAAAAATAATTAATTTATCAGAAGATGTAGCCTTTGTAGCTTCTTTCCAGTAATACGTTGGTTGTGCTGGATGAAATTCTCGCAACTTAACATAGTCACCTAACCTAATATGAAGTGAGGTACAATTATTTGGATCCGGGTAATATCCATCTTTAATTTTACTATTAATTAATTCTTTTATAAAATCTTTAAATTTAAATTGGTTTCTTATTTCTTGTTCAGCATTTTCAAAATACTTTTCTGATTGAAAATATCCAATCATATCAGTAAAGTCATCTACCTTATGATCAATATAATAAAAAGGAAATTCTACTTCTTTAAATTTATGATTATTAGATTCTAATATAGTTGTACTTATATCAAAACCATCAAAAATGGATGTATTATTACGACCGTAGTGATGATCGTAATATGTTTTATTGTATGGAACTGCTATATCTAAGCCTGTCTTTTTAGCCATCCCTAATACAGCAGCAAATTGAAACATGCTATTGCCTAAATTTCCATGTCTACCTATTCGTGTTGAAGTTATCATTACTATATATTATCTTTATGCCAATCCCATTGATCAATATGAGCTTGAAGTTCGTCTTTGCTCATAAGAGATATTTTCTGACAATAGTCTCTATTGAAAATTATATGGGGGTTATGATCGTAAGAAGTTTCTACCCGGGTATGTGTAAGATGCCACAACGGCCATTTTGTACGAAATACTTTTGTACCGAGCTTTTTAAAACGTATTTCAATCTCATTATCATCATATCCTACGCTTTTAAAATTCTCGTTACCTCCCCCACACTTCCAGAAGTGTTTTCTATCAATCATTACAACCCCTCCAACTGAATTAGAATTAAATAATTTACACTCACTAAGATCTACGTTTGTTAAATTTTTAGTCTCATTAATAATATCAAAATATTTTTCTGGTACATCATAAAAATTACCATCGTAGGGATATACTAGTTGTGCTTTTTCATTTAAAATTAAATCAACTGCAGCAGTAATCTGTTTAGGTCTTAATAAAGCATCCGCATCATATATAGAAATAATAGGAGTTGTAGATTCCCTTACGGCTATATTGATAAGTTTAAGTTTATTAAAAAAATCATCTGTTTTAGTAAAGATATGCTTACATTTAAATTCTTTACAAATAGTATGTAACTTACTGGTTGTATCTTGTTCACTTATTATAATATCTGCATTAAAATAATGATTAAGATAGCTTAAAGTAGTTTTAATATTTCTAATACGATCTTTATGATCAACCTGTGCTGGTATTATAAAAGTTAATTTATCTTTAAGATCATACTTTTGTTGCTGAGACTGCTTATTAAGAGTTTGTTTAATAAATTTAATAACATCATTAATAGAAGTATCGGGTACTAATACTGGACTTATACCATGCTTTTTTGCAAAATGTTGAGAAGCTTTTTGAATATTTAACTGCCAGTCAGATCTAGGTCTAATTGTAGATGATTCTTCAGAACACTTCTGCTCCTCTACAAAATCTAAACTATTTGCAATATCAGACCACCACCAATAAGGTGTACTAAAGCCTTGTTCAGCTAACATATAAGAATGATCAACATGTTCAAATGCATTTGTATAATTTTCGTCATATAACCCGACTTTATCTAAAGATTCGCGGGTAAAAAAAGTAACTGCACCTACACAATCTCGATTAAGAGCAATATTTACATCTTTATAATTAATTATTTTACGAGGTACTGGCTTACCACCACTTATACCTGCTTTATTAGCCGGGCCATGATACCCAAACATGTAATGGTGTATACCAGTCTCTTTATAAGCTTTAATATATTCAGCAAATAAATTACCTTTAAATCTCATATCATCTTCTACAAGAATAATATAATCGCAATCTTTATCTAACAGATTTTGTATAGCAGCATTTTTTGCTCTTCCAACCCCCACCCCTCCAGTAGTGCGTATAAATTCCGCGCCGCGACGCATCAGCGGATATTCTTTTGTTCCATCATCAACGACTACCAACTCATCGTACCACTCATCATTAAGAGATTCAAAGCAAACATTAAACATATCTACCCTATCACATGTTATAATACCGACACCGATTTTACCCATTATTATATTTTATACTAAAGTATGTTATAATCAACTAACTCTTGTATAAATATATACATGCCTTGTATTAATCGTGATAATGTAATTTACAACGTTAGAGAACTTCCGGAAGTTTTTTCTGTCGCAGCTGGTGATCTATTATTAATAGAAACAGAAAATGGCACAAATATATTAGACTTTGAGAATTTTGTTATAGGTGTTGATAATACAACTTTTGGATCGACACTATCCAGCAACACAACAGATATTGCTACTTTATCTAGCAGCTTTAATACCTTAAGCTCTTCTGTAAATTCATCAATAGCAGCTCTTAGTTCATCTGTTATAACGTCTAATACAAAAGCTTTAATTACATTATCTGGGTGGGATGCATATGGTGTGCAAATTCATCAAAGTAACAATATAGCCTCTGCAGAAGTGGATGGTAGTGTTATTCGATTTAACTTTATATCTAATTTTTTAAATGAAAATTACTTAATATTACCATCTGCTGGTGTTGTTAACGCTACTGGAGAATTAGCTTTAGTAGTTTTATCGGATAAAAGTACTAACTTTGTTGAACTTTCTGTTATAGATTGCGGCACTGATGACAGAGTTGCAACAGCAGCAAATATTGGTTTTAAATTAGAATCATTTTAATCCAAATTTCTTAAATAGTTCTTTCTCTTCTTCTTCTGACTCATGAGCATTAGTTTGTTGTTTAAGTAATTGCTCCAACTCATCAATATTATTTGGATTTAAAACCGAATCTTCTTCACTATGCATACCACCATCAGGTGCAACGTACTCAGCGATAAGGTCAACGCGTTGTTGCATACTATCTGGCAGCTTTATAAGGCAAGGTGAATCGTCTTTTGGAAAGAAAATATCTGAATCAATATTTTGCTTATATTGCTGATATAGTGATTCTATAATATTATTTATTTCAACGATATATTCTTTATTTGCGTCGCGTTTACCATCATCTTCAACAGACATATTTTCATTAAATTTACAAATAAATATAATGTCTAATGAACGCAAAGATTCTTTAACTAATTTAATTTGTGTATTAACAAATGCAGTATCAAACCCTTCTAACCCCTTTTCATGAGCCCAAATTGTATAAGCTAAGACATCTAACGTACATCTATCATAAATTATATCATCATCTACCGTCTTACCTAACTGCTGATCAGTTATAAAATTTAATATTTCAGTTTGAGTTTCTGTAGTAGTTTTAGATGAATGCTCTAATTTTTTCTCTTCAATAATATCGCGATATGTCTTTTCAGGTGTTTTATATGTTTTCCAAGTATGTAAAAAACTTTGTAGTAAAGATGTCTTACCAGTATTAGCAGCACCTGTTAATGATAATCGCATATTAATATTTAATTACGTTTAAAAATTGGCAAGAAAGGAATGCCATTCTTCTCTATATATTTCAAACTTATAACCATCTGTTGGTTTAAAAGGTTTATACCTTAATTTTAATTTAGTTTCTGAGAGTAACTTATTACTTTTCTTAGAGTTTAATATCTTATCACATGTCACCAAATTATCCCATGTGTCCTTCCCACCTTTACTCTTTGGAAAAACATGATCAACGCTAAGTTCCATTTTTTGTAATTTTTTACCGGTATAAACACACGTATATTTGTCACGCTCCCATATATTTTTTTTGGTCGGAAACTTTGCTCTCTTATGCATTATACCTTTATATGTAGAACATATAACTACAGTAGGAAGCCGTATAGGACCGTTAACAGTATGAATAAAGTTATCATAGGGCCTGATAGGTAAATCCATCCACAAATCGATAGACTTGATAATATTCCAAAAGTTGATATTTTCAAAATTAATAGACCCATCTTCATTTATTTCATAATGTATATCTAATGGGAGTTGAGATCCAGACGCGATATTTGTAAATACACGCTTATAATCATCTACATTGATAGGAAAATAATACTTATTAAGAATAAGTGTATGATCTTTCATTACACCTTAAGAGCCATATCCCAAACTAACAAATGAAGTCGAGCAGAAAAATTAACATGCATTGACTTTGCATACTCTACAACAGCCGCGGCATTCTCAATATGCTCTTTACGTGAACCAGCTACAGGCATAAACCAAATACGATCACGTGTAACATTAATACCATGCTCATCCTCTACATACTTCCGCCAAATCTCTTTAATATCTTCAGCAGGGTCATTAATAACAAATTTAAAACCTGAACCAATCTCTTTATGATACTTTAGTACTTCTGGCTTATAGGTTTTTTCTTCTGGATCACCATTTGTAGTTAGTTTAGGTGAAGTAGTAAAGGTAGCGCCAAAGTCTTTGATCCATCTTTGATTAGGCATAAGAGTAGCATTAGTCTCAAAGTCAATCTTAGGAGTAAATTCGTACTTATCAATAAAAGCTTCAACTAGCTTAAGCAATTGCTTCTGCTGAATAAGAGGTTCACCACCAGTTAGTTTCCAGATTGTACCCTTTTCAAGCTTCTCAATCCAATTATTATCTTCCATCATCTGAAAGATTTCATTAAAAGTCATCTTATTCTTAACACTCCAAGATATAAATGAATCACATCCATGAGGTGAGTCTTCACTCGCAAAGCCTATGCATGTTAAATTACACATAGCCATCCTCATAAATAGGGATCGCTGACCAACAAACTCACCTTCACCTTCAATAGTATAAAATATCTTATCATCTGAAAGTATTAATGTTTCCTTATCTAAATCCATCAAATCTAATTATATATGATGTATACCGCGTTTCAACTTAATTTTTGATTAAATATTGACAGATGAGCAAAAAAACTGCCCGTACTCGTCGGGAAGTTGTTGATCTTACAGATAGATTAAATGACTTCGAAACTAGTAATTCGGAAAATTGGCTACTTGACTTTAAGTTACGAAAGCCATTTTACTTAAATCCACATCACAAACAGTTTTATAACTGTATTATGGATAGCACGACTAAAATGGCATTTGTAGATGGTCCAGCCGGTTCAATGAAAACTTACATTGCTGTATATGCAGCTTTACAAATGATCATAAATGAAGATTTATCTAAGCTAATATACATAAGATCAGTAGCAGAATCTGCTGAGAAAAGCTTAGGTTCACTTCCAGGTGAAGTAGATGATAAGTTTTTACCTTATGCAATGCCTTTACTCGAGAAGGTAAGAGAGATTACCAACGAAAGTACAAGTAAGATGTTAAGAGATAAAGGTATTATTGAAGCTATACCAGTTAACTTTGTTAGAGGTTTGACTTTTAATAACAGTGTTGTTATTATTGATGAAGCACAAAACTTAACACCTGGAGAACTTACTACAATTTTAACTAGATTTGGTAGAGATAGCAAATATATAGTAGCTGGAGATACCAATCAAGCTGATATTGGTAAAAAGACAGGCTTTAAAAAGATATTTGATAAATTTAATAGTACTGATTCTGAAATAAAAGGTATATATTCCTTCGAATTTGGTACATCAGAGATTGTTCGCAGTAAGATTCTGCGTTATATTTGTTCCGTTCTCGAGAGCTAATAATTCTTTAAGAGCTTCCTCTAAGCCTACATTTTTTATAGGTTCAATCTGAGGAAGCTCTTTTTCTGTTTCTTTAGCTAAAATATTCAACTTATCTTGTATAGATTTCTCTAAAGATAAAATAGTTGAATCCCTTTCTATATTAACCCCACGAGGTACCTTCAAACCAATTACCTTTACCGTTAGTTACTTTATTACCTACTGGAGCAGCTCTACTTACCGGTGCTTGCTCTACTAATGGCTCCACTTCATTTGTAGTAACTGTCTCCGGTGGAGTAACACCATCCGATATAGTTACGACTAATTCATCTCTAGCTGTATCAAGCGTATTATAACATGTTGCAAAGTTGCTACCATGCTCATTAATCTGTACTGATCTTACACGAACTCTACCGTCCGTTAATTCATCAACAAAAGTATCTGCAGTCTTAAGTACAAATTCAGCAAAACGTTCACAACCAACACCACCAGGTAATACAACAACTTCTGCTACACCTACTTCATCTAGTTGTTTAAGTATATCTAGCTGAGGATCATCCGCAGCAACAACTAGCTTATGATCGAATGTATGTTCTAGCGTTTTCTTAAGATCTTTTAGACCTCCAAAATCCATAACCCAGTTACGTTCATCTAACTCTTCAGCTTCAAATGTAATATCTGCAGTTAAATTATAACCATGTATATACTGACAATGACTGTGAGTAGATTTCCACTGTCTAAACGCAGCGCTACCCAAGTTAATTACTTTATTGCTCGTAAATCTCATACGTTTATTATACGCTACAAATATAAGTAAATCAACTAATAAATAGAATAATATTAAATATAGACCTTTAGATTTAGAGCCTAGGATCAATCACTGTCCTATAGTCCACTTATTCATCTGAGACCTCGATTGCAAGTGTTTCCGGAAAAAAGTTGAAATTAATTTTATTTTATAGGTTTTAGTTGATAAGCTTATATATTGGGCTATAATATAATTGTATGGAAAAGAAACTAAGTTTACTGCCAACAGCTAATTCTAATATGCCTATTACGGATGAAGAAAAACTCGAGGTAATAGAAAATGCTACTAAAGCTTATGAAGCTTATTTGGATGCCCTACGTATTGATTGGCGTAATGATCCTAATAGCTCTGACACGCCACGTCGTGTTGCTAAGGCTTTCGTAAATGATTTAGCTCAAGGATGTTATAATGAAGCACCTAGCATCACCGCTTTTCCTTCTGATGGTTATGATGGTATGGTATTTCAAGGAGGTATACCGATTAAGTCTATGTGCTCACATCACCACTTATCATTTACAGGAGTTGCACATGTAGCATATATTCCTTCTATTACGGGTAAGGTTGTTGGTTTATCTAAATTGAATCGTATTGTTGAGCACTTTGCTTCTCGTCCTCAGATTCAAGAAGGACTAACTGTACAAATTCAGCATGCTATTGAAGCAATGTGTGAAGGTAATAAGGGGGTTGCTGTTGAGATCTCAGCTTCACATACATGTGCCTGTTTACGTGGTGTAAAACATGATGGTTGTGAAATGAAGACTGCTCGATTAAGTGGAGACTTCTTGAATGATCCTGCTACGCGTAACGAATACTATCAATTTATCAATCAATGGCATCTCAATAAACGTTAATTAAAACGTAAATCTTTGAATACTCTTAATATATTTTTCTGACTTCGTGTTGATTCAGCTACCAGACCCCGTGATTTTATAATACTCTCGAGGGTACCTAATTTTGTATTTTTTGGTATAGCACCGTTTACTTTTATATCGGCCTGCTTTAATACTCTATCAGGGTCCTCTACTTTTAGAGTCTTTAGAAACTCTTTTAATTGAATGCCGGTTATACTCACAGTTCCAGCATCAGGTCCTACATTATCTATTTTCCACTGTTTTAAGGATGCAAAAAACTTCGGCTTGCCCGGTTCTACCTCTGGCTCTGCCTCTGGTTCTGGAGGACTTGGAGGTAGTGGTGTGGTTACATCTCTTCCGTCTTTACCATCTGTTCCTGGCTTACCATCTGTTCCTGTAGTTGCAGCTGAAGGATCGTCGCTACCAGCTTTAATAGGCTTGTCATTTAAGCGCTTATTGTTACTATCCCATACTTCTATTATCTCATTATCAAATCCACCTGCTCCGCCCCTCTTTTTTCTCTGTAAAACTACATAACCACCGGATAAATCCTTCTCTTCTATTTGATCACCACCTACGCTATTAAGGTAATAACCACTTTTAACCTCAATTTTAAAATTCTGGTTTGGTAATTTAGTCTCTTTACCTAGTTTAATATCTTTAAACTCTCTCTTTCCATCCTCTGAATCAAAAAAAGTACCAGCACTAGCTCGTGGACTACCAGACATTACTCTTTCAACAGCACCAGACGCTAAATTAGCTCCCTTCCTTAAAGCACCCATAGTTTCCGGAGCTACTGCAGTAGCAACTGAGCCAATGGCGTTCCTAGCACCTCTAGCCAAGCCGCTTAACATACTACCGAAACCTTCTTCTAATAATTCTCGTTGAGAGAGCTTTCTCATGTTGATATTTAATCTAGATAGTCTATAATTCCGTAATGAAGAAGCAAAAATTTGTTAAGTTAATAACAGCTGAGTGGTGTGGACCATGTCATATGATTAAAAGTATGTTAGATCTGAGAGGTCTTAAAGTTGATATTGTTGATATAGACGAAACTCCGGAATTAATTAAGGAATTTGGCATTAAATCAGTACCAACTCTACTGATTAAGCAAAAAAACGGTGAGTTTGAACTTATAAAAGGTTCTGAAGATATAATTAAAGCTATTGAATCCAACAAATAGGAACTATAATATAATTAGTTATGAATATTTTTGTAACTAATGATGATCCTATTCAAGCGGCTCATGAATTATGTGATAAGCATGTTAGATCTAAGATGCAAATCGAAGGTGCAATCATGTTAGCACATGCTTTCCCGCAAGAGTTACTAGATCATCCTTCTACACCACGTACTTCGACAGGTAAACCACGACGTCGTGGTAAAGGTTACTTTAAACATCAATGTTCAATATGGGCTAGAGAGACAAAAGATAACTTTATGTGGTTAGTTGACCATACTTTAGAGATGTTTCCAGAGCGTATGTTTAGATGGCCTGATTCAAATGAGCATTTTACTAAGACTTTTATTCAATGGTGCAAAGATAACGTGCATAATACAATAACAACTCAAAAAGGCCTAACGGAGTACGCTGTTGCGATTAGTCCTGATTGTGATTGTCGTAAATTAAACAAAAACTTTGATGAATTACCTGTTATTGAGCAATATAGACAGTATATTATTCATGATAAGCCTTTTGCTTCGTGGACTAAGCGAGTAACACCCGGGTGGTACTACTAATATTTGACGTCTAAGTCATCGTCAGCTATATTTTCTTTGCTGACATCAATAAGAGCATCGAGTTTGTTCTCGATAAAGTTCTTACCTACAAGTATTTTATATATATTAGAGGCTCTATTACCAATTGAGAACGGAATACTTAGATATTCTTTAGAGCCTATCTTAAAATCAAGCTCTACCACTGGTCTATGTTCAGTATTACCAGCACCAACGTTAATAGTTATCTCACCCTTCTTAGGTAACAGTAATGTTTTACCGTTAACGGTTCTAAAAAATACTTTACTACCTTGTTCTTGTATATCTTCCCCGTGTAATACATTAAATGCTCCGTTACCGGAGTCTAATTTAGCTGGTACCTTACCGATACCATCAATATCAAAGAACTCGATTAAACCGAGTACAGATTTTTCTTGTATATACTTTAAAAATGTCTTCATAGCTAACTGCTAAGTTTAAGAATATGGTCATTCACCGTCTTCAGCACCCATATTATACATACCACAACCTGAATCTTGCTGTGGATGTTCACCACCCTCTTGGCTGGTCTCATAATCTAACCAATGATATACAGAAGATAAGTAATCTGCAGCCTTGGTAATCTTAGAAGCGGTCCAACCCTCTAAAGAAGGCATATTTTGTAGAAGTTCAGATAACTTTTGTGAATATTCAATAGCTTTATGTATATCTGACTTAGCCATCTCCATTTCTGACGCGTCTGGTTGATCTTCTCCATGATGCTGTTGATCATCTTGAGGATGTTCGTCAGTTGTAACAATCGTCATGGGTATCCCACCCATCATGTTTTCTGATACTTGAGAGTAGGCCTCTCGTAATTGTATACCATCTACAGCGCGCTTCATGTTATTATTTATTCAATAATACAAACTTTAAACAGTATTTTGTGAGTGATTTATCTCTTCATCACTTGGTAACTTCATACCAACCTTAACTGCATTGAATAACTCACGTGAATAAGCAAATCCAACAGGTAAGCCTTTAATAAACTCTTGATAATCATCACTTATAACAGCTTCTCGCATTTTAGATGCACTCATACCTTCAACACCCTCTGAGTCTGGGTCTCTATCACCAGCAGATACAACTTCTAAACCATCTTTAAAGTCATAGAACCCATGATTACCTTCAACACCATTATAATCTTGAATTAACTTAGTAAAAGCTGGGACTCTATCACTACCTGCTACTAATTTGAACTTGGTATATCCCTCCTCATGAGCTTTTGTTAGTATATCGAAGATAGTTTTAATATTATTATCTTTTATAATATGTCTATCATAATCAGGAAACATTTCCTTCATATATTCAACCTTTTCACCGTAAGATAAAGGATTCTTTAACTTATCTTGTGATTGTGAAGCATATATCTTAAAATCACCACTTTCTGAAGCACCCTTAACCGCATTTAAAAGCTTTTCATGCCCGATTGTAGGAGGATTGAAGCGACCAAACGCTACAGTTAGTGGTCTCGTCTCTTCATCTTCACTCTTTCTCTTAGCGTTGATGTTAGCCCATAGGCCTTCTGTAAAGTATTCCTTAAATGATTTCATTTTCTCGTGCTTGTTTGGCCTCCGCTAAAGTTAGCTCTGCTAAATTCTAATCTATCGACAAGCTTAACAGCACCACCAGCTTTACTAACGGCAACATAACCCTCTGGTGCAGTAACTTTTAAAGTACCATCCTCATTATCTAAGAAATGCTTAGTATTGTATGTAGCATTGTTATATTTGTTAACAAAAATCTGTTTAGCTTGTGATAGCAAACGACTTATCTTAAAAATATTAACTACATTATCTTTTGATTGTTGAATTTCTGCTAACTTCTTTTTAAAGCTTTCTTCTACCTTAAGCTTTCCAGCTTTTGACTTACGCTTTTCAATTTCTTTAGACATTCTTGACTTAAACCAATCAACAAATCCGTTAAATGACATTTCTGCATCCTCTAAGAACTTACCTTGCTGTATTTCAGAGTTAACATAGATGTTCATTAGATCTAAAGGTAAGTCTTTATACTTTACCTTAATAGAGTCTGCTGTTTTAACTAAATCTTTAACTTGTTTAGATTCATCTTTAGTTAAAGTAACAGTTCCTGTAGTATCTGTAAAGACTGCATCGTCAACCCATACACCAGGTACCTTTTTAAGACCCTTAACGTTAATACCATACTGTGGAGGGCTATCTAAATCATTATAACCAGTATGAAACACAATACCAAACACGGAATTTGCTATCTCTTGACCTAATTTAGAGTCTGTCTCTACGGCATACTTAATGGTATTAGGTTTAAAGGTGTAGTGAGGTACCCCATCAATAGTCTCTTTACCAATCATAGAGGTATCAAACATAAAGTCACCTTGCAGTATACCTTTAATACCTAATTTAGGTAAATATTTGAGTGCTTTCTTTAACTTATCAGCTAAACCAGGCGCATGCCCATGATTCATTTCAATATCATTGTCAGAATAGTTAATCTTAGGCTCTCTATTGAATATAGATTTTGTACCTACAAAGAATTTACCTGTATCAGGATGCTTTCCAGCAAATATAGCTGGAGCTCCATCCCATTTAACAGAAGTATTAACTTTCCTCTTACTCTTACCTTGTAAATGTGAAAGTAAATCGGTAATAAAACCACGTGCCGTGTCATACCCCACATCTCCTTTAGTGAGAATTAATTCTTCTAAGTGAGTTAGGTGTGTGTTAGCTTTAGTAGCTTCTTCTATAAGCTGATAATGCTCGTAATATAGTTTAAAGTTTTTCATTTTATTAGATATATTTGATGACCGTCTTTATCTTCTTTATTACCGAAATATATTCCTTGCTTTCGAAGGTTACTAACCACCTCTTTAGGATTTTCTTGCCCCTGCTTTTTACTAAAGCCGGATAGTTTTCCATCTGGTCTAAAAACTACTAAATAATCAAATTTAGCAATTTTATTAAAATAATTACTCATTTGCATAGCGGCTGTCCACTGTACTAATTGATCGTAAGTAGAACCTCCTCCCTTACCTGCAGCCTCTCTATTATTTTTTATTAACCATTCATAGGCATCTTCCTCAAAACCTGGACCCGCGGAACCATCAACACCACTATAGTATTCTAAAAACTGCCCTAACGTCTTACCTTTCCAGTTTTTTTCAACGTACTCTCTCTTATCATCTCTTAATGCACCAGCGCCTTTGCCCCGTAACGCGTTAAAAAGACTTTGTAACTCTTTAACTCTACTAACATTTACATCCTTTCCTATACGACCACCTATTTTCTTTAATTCGATCATATCACTACCCAACTGTAAATCACCTGCATCTTGAGGTTTAACACCATTATATAAAAACGCTAAAAGAGCTTCTCCAGGTCCAGCAGCACCCCGGGTTTTTTGATCCTCACCTGCAGGTCTCATTGTATCTAATTCACTATTATATTTAAAATTAGAATCTAAATCACTGTTAATAAGATCATAAAAATTGAAAGGTGTCCCATTATTAATATTATCTTTAAATTGTTGCTGTAATCTAGGATCAGGTAAACCCTTTAAAATATTTACGATTGTAGAGCCACCAACAGAGTCTTTTATATAATTAAAGAGTTTCTTAACTTTCCAGCTGTTAATGGTTTCTTCTTTACCAATAACCCCTGACTCCTGTCCACGTAATAAAATTCTTTTAAGATAAGATGCAGCATTTGCATAGCCCATCTCCGGAATCATTATATCTTCTATAAACCCGTTAGATGCGCGTTCAAATTTCCACTCACCAGTTGTTACATCCTTGTAACCTATATCATTTCTAGCTGCTATTTTATGATCCTCACTCGTACCCTCACCATAAACCTGTAGATGTTTACGTGGAGGTACTTCCTTACCTCTTACCTGACCATATAAATTAGCTAAATCTTTTCTATTATAGTTCATGAATTAATATCTGTAGTTAAACCTAACGATCTTTTAGTATCGACTGGGCTTATTTCAAGCATATTTTTTATATTCTCTAGAACATCTTTTGGTCTATCCCTTAAAAGTGTAGCCTGTAGCTCCTTAACAATGTTAGCTTCAGTTTCATCAGGCTTATGTAAGAAGGCTTTTATTACTAACTCAATAAGAAATCTTTCTCCTTCTGAAGTAAGTACTTCAGGTTCAGGCGCCGGTGGCTGTTCTGCTGCATCAGTAGCATCTACTGGCTCTAGCTCATCTTGCTCGATGAGTGCCTTCATATATTTTTCGAATAATCTATTAGTTTTCATTGTGCTGCTTTTGTTAATGCTTGTTCAAGTTCTTTTGTGGCTTTCTGAAAAACAGGTATAGCCTTTTTGTTTACCTTCTCCCTATCCTTTACCGCTTTTTTTGCTGCTTGAGCACTAGTACCTAATATTTTTCCAGCTAAACCACCCGCACCACTTTTAGCTTTAGCTGCTATCCTACCAACTGCACTATCTATATTAGTTTTACTAAGTTCGTTAGCCATTTCATTATCTTCTGACTCTCCGGTCATTTCTTGTTTAAACGTTTGAAAGTTATCAAAAGCGAAATCACCACCAGTAATAGTGAACTGGTTTTCTACTCTACCGGAGGGATCCGTTAAGGTCACAGTATATTCACCATGTTCACCCGGATGATTCTCTGCAATAACCTTAAGAAATTTATTGTCCATGTATTTATTTATGGTAGAAGTGATAGTTTTATATTGATATTCTTCATAAGTTCAGCCTCAAGTTGCTGTAACTCATATCTTTTCAAAAAATTACGAAATTTACGGAAACTAACCGCTGATGCATCAACATTTGCGAAGGTTAAGTAGTCTCTCTCACTCAAAAACGATTTAAAAGTATCATTTCCATACGTTATATTAGTGGGAAGCGCGTTAAATATACGCCTAACAAGTGTATTCTCTATTTTTTCATTGATTTGATAGTAGAACCACTTCTTCTTACGGTCTTTTGAGCAAATATTAATAAGCTTCTTTGTAATAAAGTGTATACCAAGCTTATTTTTGTCTTTTCTACTGAGTTTTAGTTCATTCTCCGTAATATACCACGTATATTCATTGTAAGAAGCCTCTAACAGTCGATTTAAGTTAATAAAAACATAACCTCTGACGTTATCTTCTTCTTTTTCCAATTCGAACGTTGATAATTCCATTGTAATACTCATCTTTCAGTAAAACCTCACGTTCTACCTGTAGCTTCATCTCATTATATGAGAGTTCCCATTTACTATCACAACTTATAAGGATTTCAAACTTAAATTTACCCTTTCCCAGCTCAATTATGTCTTTATTTAACTCATTTGAAGAAGAAGTGTATGTTCTCCAATCAGTTTCAACGATTTGATGCCGTTTATTCTTTTTACCCTTAAGAGGTGGTCGTTTACGTACAGATTGACACTGCTTTTTACCAATATACTTACGGTTGTTAGTGAGATTTGTTATCTCGTATATAAAACCGTACGGAATAGTATCTTCTGTAAGCAATCCCTGCCAATGTCCTAGATCAGCCATTGTTGATCTCGTAACAATTACAATGTTCACATTCTGGACCACACTTACACTCTTTTATCGGCATTCCACAACAAGCATCTGGACACATACCCTCTTCGTCTTCTTCCCCGGTTAAGAATACTCCATCTACACCTTTCTTCTTTTTATCTTTCTTTTTCTTAGATGCGGAACCACTTCTTGTTTGAACACCACCCAACATCTTTGGTTTTCTTGCATCACCAGGCGCATATGTATCTCCAGAGTTTATATTTGTAGCTGGGTTAAATATATCACTACTTGCAGCTGCTGTTCCAAGAGCTCCACCACCAGTAGAAATATCCTCTGCTAGTAACTTAAAGAATCTCTCTTCAAATTTACCTCTTGATTCTTGCATATTTATATTTATACTAAGTTTGTGGAATTGCTTAAAAAATTTATTGAAGATGTCGGTAAAGATCTTGTTCTCGATGATTTCAATCTTAAGGAAGCTCAAATGAGACTACCTGCACGTAAGCATTTCTGGGTTGCAAGATTAATGGAAGCTAAGATCAAACGAGGTGAGCTACTTAATAAAAAAAAGACTCTTAAGAAGACCTTAACGAAAGGTGTAATCGAAACTTCACCAGTTAAAATAAGTCAAGCTGCAGCTGAATCAGCAGCTGAACGGCATGATGCCGTGCAAGAACTTACATCTAAGATATATGAATGTAATATGATCATTGAATATCTCGAGAAAGTAGAAAAAGTTATGGGTCAAATGGGATTTGATATCAAGAACATTATAGATGTTCAGAAAATGGAGCAGTTATAATATGATACACTTTGATTATATAAAGTCATCCGGTAAGCTTCATATTAAGTGTGATGATTCGTCGTTATACGATCGTATACGTGAGCATTTTAGCGTGGAAAATGATGGAGCTAGGTTCGCTAGACGGTTTAATAGGTTTGCACCTCGTCGTAAATATGTAATTAGTAACTTAGGCTCATGTGAGCTTGGGCTATACTGGGATCTCCGACAGTATCTTATTAAAAATCAGATTAATATACAGGTTAACATAACACCTGCACTTCAGAAAGCTATAGATGTTGGTTTAGATAAGCCGATGCATAAAGATTTTGCCTTCGACTTACGTGAATATCAAGAAGAAGTTATAGGTAAAGCTATGAGACTTGGTAGAGGTACGTGTGTCCTTGGTACAGGTGCTGGTAAGACGTTTACAACAGCGGCTTTAATAGAAAATTACTTTAGATATAGCCCAGATAGAGATACATTTAAGTGTATTGTGCTTGTACCTGATTTAGGATTGGTTAAACAGACTTATGAAGAATTTATAAACTGTGGAACAACATACAAATTAACTAAATGGACTGGAAAAACAAAGCCAGACTTTACTGCGAATGTAATTATTGCTAATATAGGCATTATACAGAGTAGGTTTGAAGATAATGATTGGATAAAGCATATAGATTTATTAATAGTAGATGAGTGTCACAAGATAACATCAGGTAATAAGATATCTAAGATAGTAAAGAAGATCAAAACACCTAACAAATATGGATTTACAGGTACATTACCTGAGAAACAGATAGATAAGTGGTCTATTATTGGTAAACTAGGGCCTGTTATCTATGAAAAGACGAGTTATGAGCTTAGAATGGAGGATTATCTAGCTAATGTTAACGTTAAAGTACTTAATCTTAACTATAAAGATAAAATTCGTTATGAAACACAGGATAGATATAGAGAAGAGCTTAACTTTATATATGAATCCTTTGATCGTAACACTTTTTTGAGTAAGTTAGTAGGTAAGCTACCAAATAACACACTTATACTAGTTAATCACATTAAACATGGCGAGGCTTTAATGAATTACCTTAGTACATTAGAGGGTAAGCAGGTTTACTTCATTAGAGGTGAGGTAGATGTAGAAGAACGTGATAAAATTAAAGGTATAATGGAAAAGGAACATAATGTTATATGTGTTGCTATTAGTGCTATCTTTTCTACTGGTGTTAACATTAAGAACCTTCATAACATTGTATTTGCCGCGGGTGGTAAGTCATTTGTACGTACAGTTCAGTCAATTGGTCGTGGATTACGTAAGCATCATAGTAAAAACAAACTAGTTATTATTGATATATGTGATAATCTACCTTATGGTATAAGACACAACGAAAAGCGTAAGGAAATCTATGAGTCCGAAAAGATACGCTATACAGAATCAACTGTAAATTTATCTTGACTTATAAAATATATACTTTATAATTAATAAAATGTCCAAAGAGAAAAAAGCCGAATACTACATTGAACCTAAAGTCTTTAAAGCGAGTTTAAGGAAATATTATGACTCTGATATCTTGACGGACGATCTCGCCGAGAATATTAAAAAGATTGCGTATGGTTTAAGTTATAACTCATCATTTATTAATTATTCCTACAAAGATGATATGATTGGTGATGCATTGATTAAGATGTACTCGGCTCTTAAATATAAGAAGTATAAATTTGAGAATAACTCTAACCCATTTTCATATTTTACTACAATAGCATATCATGCCTTTATTAATCGAATTAAAAAAGAAAAAAAGCATCATGAAGCTATTAAATCTTATAAAGAGCAAGTTTATGAAGACTATATGTCTGATCCTAACAATACCCATGGTCATGTTTATGTAAAACCTGTTGATGGTGATGATGATCCCGACGCTTAGAAAGCCTAAAGTAGCTATCATATCTGACCTACACTTAGGCGTTCATTCTAACAGTACTGAATGGCATAATTATGCCTTAGAATGGGCTAATTGGTTTAGAGAAGAGTGTGTTCGTAATAAAATCGAAGACATTATATTTTGTGGTGACTGGCATCACAATAGAAGTGAGATATCAGTTAACACGTTACAAATATCCGCCGATATACTGGACATCTTATCGGAGTTTAACGTTATCGCTATAACTGGTAATCATGATATTTACTACAAGCATAGAACAGATGTAAATTCACTTTCTATATTTAAGAATAGAAAAAATGTAACTGTTTTAGAGCAGTATCAAACTCTGGAAGCGTATGATCGTATGTTATCATTCTGCCCGTGGAATACAAACGTTAAAAATATTGAAGAGAGTGATATTATATTTGGTCATTTCGAAATCGAGACGTTTAAAATGAATACCTATAAGGTATGTGAGGAAGGTGTAAAGGTAAAGGATCTTTTGAAGAAGTCTAGTTTGATTATATCTGGTCACTTCCATACAAGACATGAAAAGACCTTCGGGGCAGGTACTATTTTATATGTCGGTAATCCCTTTCAAATGGATTTCGGTGATGCTGGTAATCAGAAAGGCTATCATATACTAGATCTTGATACATTAGATTATGAATTTAAGCCTAACCATATATCACCATGCTATCAAAAAATAGCTTTAAGTGAATTAGTTGAAGAAGGTGAAATTACATCTCATATAGTAAAAAGTGTTACTAATAATATTGTAAAGCTAAAGATTGATATGAATATTTCGCAAGAAGATTTGGATGTTCTTCTTGGTGTACTTACGAAGCTCAAACCAGAAGGTTTGACAGTTGATTACGATATTAATTTTAATCGCTTACTAGAAAATACAGAAGATAAAGAGGACTTATCAGGTATTGATGTTGAGCAAGCGATTGAAGAGTTTGTAAACATGCTTGATATTGACAATAAAAAAGATATAATTGATTATACTCTCGGTCTATATGAAAGAAGTAAACTTTAAAAAAGTAAGCATTATAAATTTTCTATCTGTTGGAGAAGATCCTGTAACAATAGAGTTTACAAAAGGTTTGCATGTTATAACAGGTGCAAATCGCGATAAGCCTGACCGTAGAAACGCTATTGGTAAGAGTACAGTAGCTGATTCTATTTATTTTGCTATATTTGGCGATACGTTACGTGAGCTTAAAAAAGATCTTATACCTAATAACATTACCGGTGGTAGGACGCATGTAGAGTTAGACTTCGAGCTTAAATCTACTAAAGGTGTTAGTAATTATAAGATAGTTAGACATCTTAACCCCTCAAAGGTGTTTGTATTTAAGGACGGTGTTGATAAAACACGTGATAGTATATCTAATACAAACAAATATATAAGTCAAGTAACAAGCGCAACTCCTTCGATCTTCCAGAACTGTGTTATTATGACAGTTAACAATGCGATCCCCTTTATGGCGAAAAATAAAATCGAGAAGCGTAAGTTTATCGAAGATATTTTTGGTATGGAAGTATTTGGTCAGATGTTATCGCATCTAAGAAGTGAATATAACGATATCAAACGAGAGCATGATACAGAATTTACCCGCTTAGAGGAGGTAAGTAAGAGCTGCAACAACTATAAAGACCAACGTACAAAAATTCTAGAGCGTCGTAAAGAAAAGCATGCATTATATCTCGAACGTAAAGAGTCGAATGAAACGGAACTAAGTAATCTTAAGACTCAAACAGTTTCTGTAGATAAAAATAATATAAATAATGTAAAAGAGAGTATAAAAGAGTACGAAGGTAAACTAAATATTTGTGATGAAAAAATAAGTGATCTTATTGAAGATATAAGCACTAAAAAGGCAGAAGTAACTCATACAAAAACATCATATGCAAAGATTGGTACATCAGATGAAAAGTGTCCTGTTTGTCTTCGGAATATTGAAGATCATGATACGGAACATATTGAAATCGAAAGAAAGGCCCTCAAAGAAGAGATTGAGGCGATGGTTGGAGATATAAAGATTGTACAAGAAAAGTTATCTAAAGCTAAAAATATAAAGTTACGCGTTAATCAAGCTATTACTAGTAGTAACAAAGATCTATCACAGATTAAGTTAGACTTACAAGCTCAAGAAAATATTAATTTACGTATCGATCAGCTTAATAAGTGGCAAGCTGAGTTAGGTGAGGATATAAAGTCGGTAAACATTACTGAGACTGACATAGATGTAATAATAGAAAGTACGAATAAAGATTTGGAGTCTTTACAAGTTAAAGTAAAGGAACTACGTGAGCGTTTAGCAAAGTTAGATATTGTTAAGTATGTTGTATCAGAAGAAGGTGTTAAGTCATACATCGTTAACAAGTTGCTAGAGCTACTTAATAATAAACTACTGCAATATTTACGTAGATTAGATTCAAACTCTATATGTATTTTTAACGAATACTTCGAAGAGGAAATACTCAACGAAAAGAATAAAGTTTGCTCTTACTTTAACTTCTCTGGAGCAGAAAGAAAGTCTATTGATCTAGCATGCTTATTTACCTTCGCTGATATTAGACGGATGCAGGGTGGGGTTAAGTATAACATTGCTATATATGATGAGCTGTTTGATTCATCTTTTGATGAGAAAGGTATCGAGCTTATTACACAAATTTTGCAAGATAGAGTTGAAGAACTCGATGAATGTTCAATAGTTATATCACATAGAAAAGAATCCATTAAAGCAGTTACAGGAGAAGTTATTTGGCTTGAGAAAGAAAATGGTATAACTCATCGGATTGATTATAAGGAAATTTAACATAATTATATAAGAATGATTAATCCATCGCCATTCCCACAATCACCATTTGTGTCACCTTTTCCTCAATCACCTCAAATAAAGGTAGAACCCCCTCAACCAAGAGAAGCAGGTATGCCAAGATATCTTAACTATCTTGCAGACTTATCTGGCTGTGGTCATTGGCGTGTACTATGGCCAGAACAAGTTATTAACGCTACAGGGGTTGGTATATCTCACTCTTTAACAGCAATGGTATCTGATCCTCGTTTCTATAAAGGCCTTAAAGCAGTTAAATTGCAGAGACAAGCTTCATCTTCACAGCTACAATTTTTAAAGTTTCTTAAGCAAATACAACAAGAAGCAGGATTTAAAATTATTTACGAAGTTGATGATGTAGTGTTTAAAGAGGATATACCTGACTATAATAAGTTTAAGTTTGCCTTTGATACAGAAGAGATAAGATCTAATTGTGTCGAGATGATCAATATGGTTGATGAAGTTACTGTTACTTGCCCTTATATGAGAGACTTGTACAAGAAGCGGACCGGTCAAGACAAAATAAGTGTTGTACCAAACTTCGTACCAGACTTTTGGATGGGTAATAAATTTAATGGTCGTAAAGTTGTAGAATCTTTTGATAAAAATAAAAAGAAGCCACGTATTTTGTACACAGGATCTGGAGCACATTATGATGTAGATAATAAGGTTGGGGGTAAGGATGATTTTGAAGGTGTAAGAGACTATGTACGTGCAACTGTTGATAAATATCAATGGGTGTTTGTTGGCGCTTATCCACCACAACTAGCTGATTTAGTAACTAGCGGTAAGATTGAATTTTATAGATGGCAAAACTTATTGCAGTACCCTCAATTCATTGCTAATCTTAATGCGCAGTTAATGGTAGCACCTCTACAGAATAATAGCTTCAATAAAGCTAAATCAGATATTAAATTTATTGAAGCGTGTAATTTAGGGATACCTTGCTTGTGTCAAGATATGGAAACATACTATACTGCACCTGATAGTTTAAAGTTTGGATCAGTACAAGAGCTTTCTGATAAAGTCGACTCAATTCTCGATTGGAAGAACCGTACAAAGTATTACAAGAACGTTTATAAATTACGAGAGATTGGCGCGAACCGTATTTTGGAATTAGAACCAAACATCGGCTCACATCTTGAAGCGTTAAATACAGAATTTGGTGATCCAAAAAGAAAATATATACCGTTGTGGCAATAAGGAACTATGCTATAATAATGACGTAGATGTCATATAGAAACGTAATATACAATAACCGTGAGAGTGTAATTACTCTCTTTACGTGGGATGAAGATGGTAATCGTATTTCATACAACTCTTCGTTTGAGCCTTATCTCTATACAGAAGATCCTCGAGGGGATAAGACATCGATTTATGGTACCAAACTTAAGAAGAAGAAGTTTAATAACTCATATAACCGAAGCAGGTTCTTAACTGACTCAGGAGTCAAAAGGGTTTTCGAAAATACGCCCGTAGCGCAGCAATACTTGCTTGATATGTTCTGGCAAGAGAACGAAAAGCCAGAGTTTAGTGAGCATCCACTAAAGTGTTGTTTTTTAGATATTGAGACCTTCTCTGTTGATTCATTTCCAGATATTGACGACCCTACTCATACAGTAAACGTTATAACTTGTTACGATAACTTTAGTAAGAAGTTTCATACGTTCGGGTTAAAGCCTTACACGGGCACTGGCCGCGACGATCTTATATACGTGCATTGTGATAGTGAGCGAGAGCTTTTTATTAAGTTCTTAGAATATTTAGAAGCCGATTATCCAGATATCCTATCCGGTTGGAACAGTGAAGGTTTTGATATTCCTTATATCATTAACCGGATGGAGCGCATCTTAGGTAACGAATACGTAAAGCGTATGTCACCGGTAGGTAACGTATTCTTTAGGATGATGCGTGGTCAGTTCGGTCAAGAGAAGAAGCGTTACTATATTGACGGTATTGCATGCTTAGACTTTTTAGATATTTACAGACGCTTTTGCTTAAAGTTACGTGAGTCATATAAACTCGATGCTATTGGTGAATTAGAGCTTGGTGAGAATAAGGTTGACTATGGAGGTATGAGTCTTGCTCAGTTATCTGAAGAAGATTGGAATACGTTTATCGATTACAACATTCAAGACGTTAACCTTCTCGTAAGATTGGAAGAGAAGCTTCAGTATATGCCCCTATTACGTATGCTGTCGTATGTTGGTTTAACTACTCTTGAAGGTGCTATGGGTACTATTCAGGTGATTAACGGCGCGCTTTGTATACGAGCTCGAAAACGTGGTGAAATTATTTCTACGTTTGTAAGGGCTGAAGCAGAAGGTAAGAATCCAGGTGCTTATGTTGCAGAGCCGAAGTCAGGCTTCAAAGAACATATTGTATCTTTCGATGCAAACTCACTATACCCGAACGTTATGATATCACTCAATACGTCACCGGAAACTAAGATAGGTAAAATAGATACCCTGCAAGATAAAGTTGTTATACAGCATGTATCTGGTAAGCAGTTTAGTTTAGATAAACCAGCATTTGCAAAGTTCCTTAAAGACGAAGATTGTGCTCTATCTAAAGCAGGTATATTATTTTCGCAAAAGAAGAAAGGTATTATACCAGAGTTTTTAGAGTACTATTATAACAAACGTGTCGTTATTAAGGAGAAGTTATTCAAGTATAAGCAGAAACTTAAGAAAGATCCTAACAATACAGAACTTAAGTACGAGGTCGAACGTCTTAATACTGAGCAGATGGTTATTAAGATTTTGATTAACTCGTGTTATGGGTACATGGGTAATAAACGAGCACCGATTGGTGATGATGACATTGCTGCATCAGTCACATTAACTGGCCAAGCTGTTATTAAATACTCTAACGAACTTATCAAAGAGTATATTAAAGGTAAAGTACCTGATATATCAAACTACGATCTAGACCAGTGTATTATCTATAACGATACAGATAGTTCGTACGCGTCTATCGCGCCGCTAGTTAAAAATGATCTCATTAAGTTCTGGGATGGTGAAGATATCCATCAAGAGACATATGACGAGATTCAAAATATTGAAGACTTTCTAAACGAAGGTATTAATAACTGGGCAAGAAAAGCTCTACTAACTAAAGATAGCCGCTTTATATTCAAGCGTGAATGTATTGCAGATATAGGAGTGTTTTTGCAGAAGAAGCGATATGTGATGCATATTCTTGATGATGAAGGTATCAAAGAGAATAAGTTTAAGTATACAGGTGTGGAGGTTGTACGTACAACCATGCCTAATGCAATCAAACCGTATGCAAAGAAGATCATCGAGACCATGCTGACAACGCAGTCTCTTAAGGAGACCAATGCTGTCTTGAACGAGACATATGATACATTCAAGTCGTTGGAACCA
>Ga0222717_10000354_pt1 | contig 39577 bp, 25 predicted proteins | sample C33_18DmetaG_FD_165053 | JGI IMG/M metagenome (GOLD analysis project Ga0222717, IMG submission 165053) | Estuarine water microbial communities from San Francisco Bay, California, United States - C33_18D | ecosystem: Environmental > Aquatic > Marine > Unclassified | place: USA: California... | reverse complement strand
CCTCTTGGGCGCGGAGCGAGACGATTGGAGGCACCCCAGGCACGGCGAATGTTGTTAGAGAAGAGGCTTCCTCTGGACTTCTATTGAACGAGGTCGCAGGCATCGGTGGAGCGGGTTTCTTCGTAGAAATCGCAAGATGTCCTTGTCCTGATCCTTTGCCCGACAACATTCTTCCGCTCGAAGGTTACGAAATCCACACATCACGAGGTGAATCGTTTGTCCTTACCGATCAAGCGTTGATAGCAGGCGGCATGTTAGCGTTAACGGCAGAAGAGTTAGGTTGGGAGAATCTGCAGCAGGGAGATCGTCTCTTTCTCTGGGCGCCTGGAGGAGAAGACTTGCTTGACGCTGCCGTCTTGAGACAACGTACACGGGCACGGTTTCCAGATGGAGATCGCTGGTACATCGCGACCTCCAACTCGCCGGGTGAAGCGAATCAGGTAGCGTTAGAGTCAGCGGTCGTGATCAATGAGATTATGTATCATCATCGGCCGACTTATGAAGGTGAGACGCCTGGTGCGGTCTTTTCTGAAAATCCAGAAGAGTGGGTAGAAGTCACCAACCGGAGTGAGGCGGCCGTGGATCTTACCGGCTGGAGTCTCGAGAGTGGCATTCGGTTTGATTTCCCAGACGGGACCATGCTTGCTCCGGGGAACTACCTTGTCGTTGCTCGTGATGCTGCCGCTCTAGCAGAGAAATATCCAGACATTACTATATTAGGAGACTTCGGAGGATCTCTTAGGGATAGCGGCGATGAAATTCTCCTCATCGATTCTGTGGGCAATCCTGCCGATGAAGTGTCTTACGTTGATGGTGGGGCCTGGCCGGGAAATGCGGATGCAGGCGGTTCAAGCTTGGAACTACGACATCCAGCAAGTGATAACAGCGTGGCCGGAAGTTGGGCAGCCAGTGATGAATCTCGTCACAGTGTTTGGAAGGAATACAGTTATGTTGGCACTGCAGAGAACCCGCCGGGTACAAGCTTTCCAACACAGTGGGACGAGTTTCTAGTGGGGATGCTAGCCTCAGGCGAGTGTTTGCTCGATGACTTCAGTGTGATCGAGGACCCGAATGGCGAGTCGATGGAAATGATCCGCAATCGAGAATTCAGCGAGACCCTCTTTGGAGGGGATGGCACTCAGAATTGGCGCTTTCTTGGCAACCACGGCAGTCATGGCAAGACGGTTGTGGAACCAGATCCTGACGATGCCTCAAATACCGTCCTGCACCTGGTGTCGACAGGCCCGACGGAACACATGCACAACCATCTTGAAACGACTCTGAGCGGTGGCCAGTCGGTGGAACGGGGTAAAGAATATGCCATCTCATTCCGTGCCAAGTGGTTGAGCGGCTCTCCCCTGTTGCATACTCGTTTGTACTTTAACTATCTGGCCAAGAAGACGATTCTGGAACAACCGAAGGCTCATGGCACTCCTGGAGAACAGAACTCCACCTATTCTGAAGACTTAGGACCTGTCTATAGTGGTCTGACACATTCTCCAGCGGTGGCAAAGGACGATGAGCCTATTTCGATTCGAGTGAATGCTAGTGATGTAGATGGAATCGCCTCTCTGAAAGTGCTCTGGCGGACCGATAGTGGAGAGCCCTTTGAAGAACTCGCGATGACACTTGGATCTGGAGACAACTACTTCGCGGCGATTCCAGGGCAGGAAGCGAAGAACCTCTTTGGCGGTTTCACGAACAAGACGATCCACTACTATATCCAGGGTGAGGATACCGCAGGCAACACAACGTGGTGGCCGGAGGCAGGGCCGGATTCACGGGTCCTCATTCCTTTAGAAGACGGACGAAACGGGGATGGTCCGGGACACAATTTGCGCATCGTCATGACTGACGAGGACACCGAATTCCTCCACGAAGAAACCAATGTGATGAGCAATGATCGGATCTTGGGGACGGTCATTGATCGCGAGACGGACGTGTATTACAATGTGGGGGTGCGGTTGAAGGGGAGCCAACGCGGCCGGAACAAATCGGTGAGAGCGGGCTTCTCACTCAAGATGCCAGCCGACCAACTCTTCAATGGGATTCATGCCACCATCGCCGTGGACCGATCGGGTGCTGGCGACCAATTCAGCCAGAAAGAAATCTTGGTCAAACATGCTATTAACCGCGCGGGAAACATTCCTGGCATGATGGATGACCTCATCTATGTCATCTCGCCACAAGAAGCCCACACTGGTTCTGCAATGCTTTTAAAGGCGCGTTACGACGATGAGTATCTCAATGCGCAATTCGACAATGGATCTGAAGGACGCATGTTCGAATATGAATTGATCTACTACCCAACATCGACCGTCGGTGGTTCTGAGGGATTAAAGAGACCGAACCCAGATCAAGTCCGGGGGGTCAATCATCGGAATCTAGGACCAGACAAAGAAGCCTACCGTTGGCATTATTTATTAGAGAACAACCGGGCTGCTGATGACTACACTCAACTCATGGATCTCGTGGACCTCTTCGGCTCATCCAATGATGATGACTACCTTGAGCGACTAGTGGCAACCGTGGATGTGGACCAGTGGCTGCGTTCCTTTGCGATTCAGAATCTCTTCGGCATCGGTGACAACTACTCAACGCAGTCTCAGCACAACATGATCATCTATTTCCCTCCTGGGAAGAAGGCCATGTATTTTCCATGGGACATGGACTTCACGTTTAGTCGAGGTGCCAGCGATAGAAATATCGTTGCCAATGGCGACCTAAGAAACATGATGGATGCGGATCAGGTTGCCTTTCGGAGCTACTTCGCGCAGATGAAGGAGCTTCTTCTAACGGTGGTTAATGAGGATTACATGGAGGCCTGGGCGACTCATTACTCTCAGTTTCTTCCCAGCGAGAATCTTGGTGGCTTCGTGAACTATATTGGGACGCGTAACCGCACGGTGGACCGAGAATTACGCAATGACTTCGATCCGCTATCATTTGCCATCACGACGAATGATGGGGAGAACACGGAGGTAGCGACATCCACGATCACATTAACCGGTTCGGGTTCTTACGAGGACGATTCGGTGTATGTAGGCGATACCAAGTACCCATTGGTATGGACGGACAAGGATCATTGGGAACTGACCCTCCCGCTTAAACTTGGTGAGAATGTCATCACCTTAGAAGTGGTGGATGCCATTGAATCTTCTGGATCCATCTTCTCTCCTCGCGAAACGGACTCGATTACCGTGATCAACACGGGCGCAAGTGCTGCTGCTAATCGAGACAATGTGAGGATCAGCGAGTTGATGTACCATCCGTTGGAACCAAATGAATCCGAGATGGCTGAAGGTTTCACCAATCGTGACGACTTCGAATTTTTAGAACTGCACAATGTTAGCAATCAGGAGATCAGTTTGCAAGGTGCGAGACTCACCAAGGGAGTCGACTTCGACTTCACGGAGACGCAGTCGATTCCGGCCGGTGGCTATCTTGTCCTCGTCTCAAATAGCGAGGCATTTCAGTTACGCTATCCGAATGTGGCCATTGCCGGAGAGTATTCTGGCCAGCTTCGGAATAGCGGGGAGTCTGTTCGATTGCGAGGAGTCGATCAGCAGATCATTCATGAGTTTTCATTCAGTGATGGCGGTGCGTGGCCGGATCAAGCAGATGGCTTGGGGAGCTCCCTCACGTTAGTTGATACGGCTGCGGGAGTGGATCTATCGGACGCAGCTAGCTGGAGTGCCAGTAGCGTCGTCGGGGGGACTCCTGGTACTGGTGCCGCTCCGGTCGAACCAAACGTTGCTTTCGAGGCTTGGTTAGATGCCCGAGGTGGCGATGCCCTGGCGGATCCTGATGGAGATGGTGTGACCTTGTTGGAAGACTATGCGCTTGGGCTAGATCTAGGCGGCAATCTTCCCACGGCTTCGCAAGTTGCTACCGGGCCGGAGCTGGTGTTCTATGTGAGAACCGAAGATGGGCTCAACGTTCAGGTGGAGACATCGGATAATCTTGTATCCTGGCGAGCGAACACAGCTTCCGAGGTGACCGAGGTGATCGGAGATGGCACGACAAAGGTCAGTGTTTCTATCGATGGTTCGTATGCTAGACTGCGAATCAGTTCCTGAGTGTCATGCCTTTTCGCCTAACGATTGTTCGTCATGCTAAGTCTGATTGGGGAGACTTTGCGGTTGCAGATCACGACCGTCCTCTGAACGAGCGAGGTTTACGGGATGCTCCTGCGATGGGAACCAAGATGCGAGAACGCGGCGATTCCCCTAATTTGGTCGTTTGTAGCTCGGCTCTTCGCGCGCACACGACGGCATTGTTGCTCGCGAGTGCCCTCGACTATCCTGAAGAGGACCTCGTGATCGAGCCCAGTATTTATGAGGCACCAATGTCAGCACTGTTAGAGGTCGTCCGCCAAACGCCCGAGGAGGTGAAGCATCTCATGATGGTGGGCCACAATCCAGGCTCAGAACTGTTTGCATCCTTCCTCATGGGTGAACCCGTGGGCAACCTTGTCACCTGTGCTGTTGTCGATCTTGAACTCGCCGTCGCCTCTTGGAAAACGGTCAGTGGAGGCGAGGGGAAGTTGATTTCTTACTGGTATCCGAAGATGTTTGCCGTGTGAGCGCGCAAACTTCTCGCTGGTGCTGGCTAAAACGCCTGTTCTTCGCGAGTTTGTTTCTCCTCGTAGTACTGCTTGCGCTCGCCTATTACAAGCTGTCACCGCTGGCTGAGTCTTCCATTCGTAAAGTCATCGACTCGGGAAACTTTGCTTCCAAGGAGTTCACGGTGACTTCGGTTGGGCCGACGGAAACAGTGTTGAGAGACATCGATGTGGCCGGGCGCGGATGGAGGCTTGAGTCCCCAGAACTTACGGCAACGTACACGTGGTCGGATATACAGAGCTCACGTCTCTCTGAGATCGTGGTCACTCGCGGAGTGCTAACACTAGACATAGATACGCTCAATCAACCTCCGGAGCAGCCAAACAAGATTGAGGATATCGGCAGCGCGCCACCACAACCATCGAAAGGAGAGCCATCAGCTCTCCCATTTGACCAGTTGTTAGCTCAAGAAATTACGATTGTTTTGAAGAAAGGCGATGCTAAACAAACCTTGCATGGAGTCACATCGATCACCGGTCACCGATGGAGCTTCGACCTTGCCGAGCGCCGTCATCGCCTTCGCGGATCGGCGTCTCTCAGCGATGGGCACAAGTTAGGAAGAGTCACCGTACACTCAAGCAATGGTGATGTGCCTTCTTGGCTAACATTCTTTGACATTGATGCGTCAATGGTTGGTGAACTAGAGCTTGGTCAGAGTGACTTGAAAGTATTCCGAAGCGATCGAGACTCACCATGGGAATTCGAAGCCGAGGTCACAGGAATCAAGGTAACGCATGATGCTTGGAGCGCTGAGGTGGACACGCTGGCTGTGGCTGGAGATGTGAAAACACTGTCAGGCCGCGGTCAGTTGAATGACTTGGTCGTGACCTACGATGAGGAAACGCTTCGCATGAATGGTCGGCATCAATTGAAAATCGACGGTGCTGAACACCTGACGGTTCGCACAGGTATTCGTCCTCACATTCTTACGCTAAAAGATCACTTCGCCGCACCTGTGTTCATGACAGTTTCGATGGATGCCGGGAAATGGGAAGCTGATTTGGAGTCTGTGCCATCAGACGATGCTGGCGGCTTGGATACCCATCTATTTGGAAGATTGATTGATCCTTTCAAGCTGAAGATAAATGCTGGCAGAGACGGTAAGATCGTGTTCTCGCTGCCCATGCTGAGAACAGGCAGCGTGTCGCTCGAGGACATTTCAGGTGAATTATCGACAGACGACTTATCTGTCAAAGCCTCTTACAAGATCTACTATGGCCAAGGCGAGATCTATGGCCCGGTGCCCATAACCCTGAATGGAACGCCCCATGAGGAGTCCTGGAATCTGCATTTGCAGGCTGAAACTGTGGCCGACAAGCCATGGCAAGCCTATTGGAAGGGACTGGGTTTTTCCCTCCACGGTCGAGCTGAGGCTAGTTGGCAGACGAATTCGACCGAAATCCGTTTGGTTAGTCAATTGGACAGTGCCGAGGTGCGGAGGAACGAGAGCGCGGTCGTTCTCGATCAAGTCACGGTCGACGGCACCCACAACCTCTCGATGCAAGCGCTGGATTTGGGGCTAGCCGGTAGGAGCCGGGGCCGGGAGTTCACAGGAGCACTAACGAGCTCTTTGGATGAAAGTGGACGTCGATTTGACTACGCAATTTCGAAATTGAGTCTCCCCGAGAATACCTTGTTAGGAGCCTTTGCCTCTGCTCTCAAGGAAATGCCTATGGCAGCCTTTCTCGATGGGGCTGGCGAAGTCGAAGTGCCCTACGATGGCGAGCCCGAGCACCGCCTTAGTTTGAAATTAGCGCGCGGAGTTTACCGTCATCCGGAGCGAAAGCTCGCTGGGCAAGGCATCGCTGGGACCTTCGCTATCGAGAGCTTTGATCCGTTTGTCACCGTGGACGACCAACGGGCAATCTTCGGTCGTTGGAGAATGGGGGATCTTGAACTGTCTGACGGTCAGTTTCTTTATAAGCTGGGGCCCCGAGGTGCGGTGCTCATTAAAGAAGCCGAAGCGAAAGGTATTGGCGGTCGGCTCACGATGAAGGCCTTGTCTTCCCATCCCGGTCAGCCAGACTTTGAGAGCGTCGTGACCTTTGACAAGATTGATTTGTCGAAACTTGCTGATCTCATACCTGGTTTTAAAGGAAAGGTGGGGGGGCGTGTAAGCGGCCAAGTTCACCTACGTTTCCGTGATGGAGTCCTGTCATTACCTCAGGGCAGTCTCGCGTTGGATGCTTCTTCTCCAGCTTTCCTCCATTTGAATGCCAAAGAAGCCTTGGGAGCTCAGTTGTCCGAGATTGCTCAAGACCCCACTGCATTGGAGATTGTGGAATCAGCTTTGAAAGATCTCGTCGTACACGAATTGGAGATTGGCTTCTTTGACCCCGATGCGAAGGAATCAGTCGCTCGCATTCGTCTGAAAGGGCGTTCACGTGAGGAGGTGCCTATCCCGAATACTCAAGGCAAAGGGAAGGCTTCCGCCCCAATTCATTTGAATATCAACGTGGATGATCCGTCTGAGCTGGTGAGGCGACTGCTAAACTTCGGTCTCCGCAAACAACTCAACACCAGGTTGAAACCGGGTGGTTAACCTGATAGATCTTGAGCCTGAAACGATGAGAGCCGCTATCTTTACCACTTCTGCACTCCTTGCCTTGCAAGGTCCCTGGCTGATTTCCTGTAAGATCCAAACGGATCACGTCATCGAAACACGACACGAGATCAAACCAATTGAGATCAATGTGAACGTGCGTGTCGAGCGCGAGCTTGATGAGTTCTTTGAAGATCTTGATGAGGCCTCGACGACGGTCGCGGCTGATGAAACTCCTTCTAACACGAATCCATGAATACCATGATCCATCGACGTTCTTTATTACTAGCTGTCCTAGCGCTGTTCACGTTTGTCTCGGGAGCTCTAGCGGATGACTTGAAAGCACGCATGTCGGCGCGTCTTCCGGCCATGGACGGCCTTCGCGCTACTGGCAAGGTCGGCGAGAATAATCTGGGCTATCTCACGGCGAGGACCAAGCTTGCGAGCAAAGAGCAGTCGTTGCTAACTGCAGAGAATGCCGATAGGAAGAAGGTCTATACGATGATTGCCAAACGCACGGGCGAGTCGGCAACCGTCGTCGGTCGCAAGCGGGCAGCAAGAATCCGCAAATTGTCTAAACCTGGAATCTGGTTGCAGGATGACAACAAGAGGTGGTATCGCAAGCAGTGATATCTTAGCGTCAGCGTCGTTAGTAAACTGGGTAGGGCAGTAGTTCGATCGGGCGACCCATGAGCGGAGCGACGTCCTCGTCTCGTAGGTAAAACGTGAGAAGCCCGTAGTCTTTGTAGTGATACGCGAGCCCGTTAGAATCCATGATACTGTCGAGTGCTTCGCGGGCCGAAACTTCGCCAAAGCTGCCGTACATTCTCACTTCGCGGAAGGCATTTCCTGAGATTCCCTGGAAAGCGTAAATCTTCATCGGTTGCCCCGCCGTTTTCTCGAAGAGCTTCTCGAATTGCTTTGCCGTATCGACAAAGAAGGCGTCATGGGGAAATGTGGTCGCAGGGAGAACCACCTCATCCAGTTTGGAAGCTCCCGGTCCTAGCCACGTGCCGTTCGCTTGGCTCAATCGTGTAAGCGGGTCCTCAATCTCCGGGAACCATGGATTGTAGTGCAGGTAGGTGACGAAGTCGCTTTCGGCTTGTTTGAGATCACCCTTCTTGAGAGCAATCTCGCCGCGCTCAATACGATTGATCAATGGCGCCTGAGTAACGTTCGTGGGCACGCCCCTCGTTAACAAATAGCCGTCGCTGACGTAGGTGATCTCTTTTAGGTCTCGCCAGCGAGAGCGCAGTCGATAAGCCGCGTCCTCCCGATCCTTAAGGTTTGGAAAAGTGTTCACCACGCAGAAACGCCCGTGATACTCATAGGGCTCGACCGAGCGGTAGAGGTAGAGGGTTTGGTCGGCGCGCTCTGATTCAGGATAGTCGTTTGCCAATCGATGGGCTTCCTGCATTCGCAGAAGATGTTGCTTGAGAGTCTGATTAGGAAAGTTCTCTAGCGTTCTTCCCACTTTCAGGCCTTTATGAATGCCTAGTTCCGCTAATACCATCTGAGCCCATAAGCTGTCCTGACTATTACCCAAGCCTGAGGCCCACTTGTAGGCGATGGACCAGTTCGTGCTGGTGTCCAGCTTGGCCATGGCCAGGCCCTGGAATGCTTCTTGCCTTCCATTGTCACGAGTTAAGTTCACGGCAGCTCTCTCGGCCGCGCTAAACGTTTGTTTCCCCCAAACTCGCATGACCGGCCGGATATAGTCGACGTCGACAACGGTAAAGTAGCGTCCACGGGTCGCTTGTGCAGCTGCCAGGGCTTCTTCCGGTTTCGTCTCGGCGAGCAATGGCAGATCTCGCTTGAGAACGTGATAGAGAAGAGGCTCTTCAACGACCTTTCCGGCGACTTCTACTGCTTTGACGGCATCAATCTTGATCCACTTCTTATAGAGTTGAGAGATCGAGTAGAGGCGCTGGCGGGGCGCTTCGAACATGTCATAGAATTGCAGTGAACGCACCGGAGCGATCTCCGCGCTACGCTCGACGAGACTATCATAGAGCTGAACTTCCTCACTCTGTAGCCGGGGAAGGCCATCGCTAAGAATACCGTCGAAGATCTTCTCTAGTTCTTCGCGGTCTGCTCTACCAAGACGTTCGATATTAAGGGTAGATTGAGGGCCATCCACGCCCATCACGCGCTCAGGTTCCGTCAGATTGAGCTCGTCGTCCTTGAAGTCCTCGGCCAGGGGGATATTTCCAGGGATTCGAGAGATCTTCTCTCCCTCGGGCTCAGAGGCATTCCTGATAGCGACCCACCAGATGGCAATCACCACCAGCAGAGCGGCGGCGGACAAGACGACCAGACGCATGGTCTGGCTAATCTCGATTACAATCGTGCCGTCTTCGTCTCGCTCGATGCCAGGGAACTTCATACCACTAAGTAAACGAGCCCTTTCTGGGATTCAATGGCAAGTGTTGACTTTGTAATGACAGCGTAATGAGTGCTAGGGAAGGAAACGAACACACACGGGACTGGGCACCTTCACTACATGTGACGTTGGGTCCAGCTCACCTGTCGTTTGGTCTATCCTAAAGATGTTGATTGCGTTCGAATTCTGATTCTCTGCAAGTAGGAATCGGCCCGTGGGATCGATCACGAAGTTTCGGGGAGAGCTGCCTTGTGTAGGTTCAATCTCGAGCAACTCAAGCTGGCCCTTTGTTCCGGTGACCTTAAAGATGGCAATGCTGTCGTGGCCGCGGTTCGATCCGTAAACGAAGCGCCCATCAGCTGAGATCACGATCTCGGCAGTGTAGGACCGTCCTTCATAGCTCGGAGGTAGCGTTGAAATGGTCTGAACGGGTGACAGATTGCCGGTATCACTGTCGTGGTGAAACACAGAGATAGTGTTGGCCATCTCATTGATCACATAAACGCGAGCACCGTGGCTTGCGAGATGGCGAGGTCCCGATCCAGGATCGACAACACCATAGGCCATTGCGGCATCACTTAACTCTCCAGATTGAGGATCGAAATTATAGACCAACACCTTATCCAAGCCAAGATCGGCAACGAACGCTTGGTTGTTCTGTGGAGATAAGTTGATCGAGTGGGCGTGCGGTACTTCCTGGCGCGATCGATTGACACTAGCACCCTGATGCTGGACAAACGTGTTTGCTTTACCCAGCTTACCATTCCTTTCAATGGGAATGCTGACTACACTGCCTCCACTGTAGTTTGCCACGACGACATGCTTTCCAGTAGCATCCACGGCGAGATGACAGGGATGCGCTCCTTGAGTGGGCTGCGAATTGAGGTGCTTCAAATTGCCATTGTCCTTGATCTGGAATGCACTGACAGAACCTGAAGACTGGCGCTTGAATTTGCCAGTCTCGTTTACAGCATAGAGCAATTTCTCGGTAGGATGAACAGCGAGGAACGAAGAGTTCTCAGTCTTGACCGCGAGCACGGGAGGCGTGCATTCACCCGTTTCAAGATTAATGCTAGATCGGTAGATGCCTTTGCTCTCACCTTTGGTGTAGGTGCCAATGTAGAAGGGGAGCGTTTCAGCCATGGATAGTGTCAGCGAAAGTGGCAAGAGAAAGAATCCTGCGAGTCGTTTCATGGTTTCATGGTAAGACGTAAGGCGACCTAAAACGCAAGCCCTCAATTGAAGTAGAGAATGTGGGCCCCGGGGTTTCTCTGATCCGGAACTAACTTACCACCGGTCTCACGGGCGAGACGGTTTAGTAAGGGAATGGCCTGCGTCCGGATGTGGGAAGTGTGTCCACGTCCAGAACCGTAGCCATGGATGACTTTCAGTCCGCGATGCTGGCCATAGAGTGCGTGGCTGCAGGCATCCGATATGCGCCGCTCTGCCAGCTCCCAGGTTTCGCCACCATGGGCGACATCGATTTCATAGAGGTCACGGACGTAGGTTTTGCGCAAGGACGTCTCGCACTTAGGACACTGACGGGTGTCCCGCTGCGGAATTGTCATGCCGCAGTTGGGACATTCGAAGGGCATACCTGTGCTATAGCCAACGTCGCTCTGAGTGCAATTGAGAACCCCAATCAGCTAGTAGAGATCTTCCGATGGGTTCTGTTTAGGAGCCAGTTCTGCATTGACCCAAGGAGAGCCTGATGCCTGACTAAGCCAGTTGCTGGCAAACCAGAACGTAACGAGCCGTAAGCCGCTAAGGATCAGTGCCATCAGGGCAAAGTGAATGATTAGCGTGAGGTAATTGAACAGGAACACTCCGGTCTTGGGTTCATTGGTAACAATGAAACCCGTAGGTGACAGTATGGCAAAGCCAACGAAGACAGTAAGGTAGAGGCCAAGGAAAGGCATGACGATGATGGTGGTCAGCGTAAGGAATACGATGATTACAGCGCGTCGCCAATTCGAGCTTCTTGCGCCGATGATCATTCCTAGCCAATACACAATCAGTAAGTAGAAGAGAAGTTCGAACATGACGGTGGCCAGATGGATCCATGGAGTCAGGCCGGGCCTCAACAAGACAAAAGCAATGGCGCTGCTGCCGATCACCAAGGCGAAGACCAGAGCGATACTTTGCAAAGCTCATGCCTTCTTTTTCATCAGCGCGGCAGATGGAATTGAAGTTGTTAGCAGAATAGTAAGGGTTTGTTGGCTCTGCTCACGGACGACCGTGTTAGCGGAAACTAACGCCAAGACGAGGAAGCTCCCAATCCAAAGGCCGTAGCTTAGAGGAGGCGTCGGTATCTGGTCCACTAGAAGCTCGATACAAATTGGTTTGATAGGGTAGATCTTCGAACGGGATCGACTTGAACGCTCTCGGCGAGACTCACTTGCTTCAGCAACTTCGTTGGCAGGGCCTCGTCGGGATGCGGTAGAACCACAGTGAGGTGGGTATTCACATCAAAACGATCGAATACGTTGATGGGCCACTCATTGATAAGGGTGTCGATACCTTGGGCATCGTGCCACATGGCCTGGAGCACCAACTTACTGTTGATTGTCGATAGGCGGGGTGGCAGCCAACCTTACGAGGTTTCGAGGCCACTGATAGGTCATTGCTAGTTTAGTGAAAGGTGATCCGCTGCTCTGCGTCGACGAGCTTTAGGATGACCTGGCATTCAGCAGAACGGCCTTTTAGACTATTGGCGAGTGCCAATTCACCATCCAAGGTGAGCTGTCTCTGGGCGGTGAGGGAATTGTCGAAAGCTCATCAATCGTGATGAGCTTTCGTTCAATTCGAATCTGAGATTACTAGAATCGGCGCTTCTCGAAGAAGAGTGTGAACTCGTGACGATTGCCCGTAAGATGTGTTTCGGCAAGCAACTGCAGCTGTGCTCCTCTTGCTGAGTGAACGATTTCGTCAAACACGGCGCAAGGAGCCTCTAGATTCTCTACTCGTGGGACTTTTAGAGTGAAGATCACGAGTCCATGGGGTTTCAGAAAGGCAGCTAGGCGGTTTACATGGCCGATCGATTCGGTGGGAGGCCCATTCAGGTCTGACAGCATGGCATCGTAGGAAGTGTTCTCCTTCGGTTGATACGCTGCGACATCTGCAAGCACTGCATGGAGGCCCGGTGCACCCTTCAATCGCTTGTCCATTGGGGCGCGATCAATCGCGGTGACCTGCTGTTTCCGGTTTAAAAGCTCCAAGGTCATGCCGCCAGGAGACGCGCCGAGTTCGATCCAATGGCTGCCTTCTGCTAAGGGCGGCCTATAAAGCTTCAGATAGTGCAAGGCTTCGGCGATCTTGGCACCGGCTCGGCTAATCGAATCCGGGGCATCGCGATCGATATACAGACTCCCGCCAGGATAGAAGCCCTGGCATTGCTGGGGGGATTGCATGCCACAGAAGAGGCCTTCCTTGCCGACGAGGCAGAACAGGGTCTCTTTCTCTGGATCCTGTTCCTCTACGCTACTAACAGCGAGATCCGGAAAGAGCTGCTGCACGCGGCCTCGTAGATTGGAAGCCAGCCCTTTGTAATACTTGTCAGGCGATCCCGGATTGAGGGGACCGGCAAAGACTCCCTGGGGCTTGCGATGGGCAAACTTCTTCTTGAGGGTCTGCGCCGCCTTTTCAATAAAGCCCTCCATCTTGCGAGCGTTGCAAGGCCAGGTGTGTTCCATTGGCAGGTTCCAACTCAGAAACTTCGACCAATCTGAGTCATGCAGCGTGTCTTCTGAAACAGACCTGACAAGGTAGTAATCCTGTCCCAAACGAGTCTCGCCGACGGCTTCAAGCTTGCGAAATAGGTCTTTGCGCACCGGTTCGAAGATCGCGGGAACCCGGAGAAGCCAAGGAAAGTTGTTCGTCATCAACTGCAGAATGAACCCGTTATGGCACTATGAAAGAAATCTCTTGCGTTCGGTCCTTACCCGGCGAGTCTCCCTCTTCCTCCTTTGTGGAGGACGAGCGTTTCTAGCCTAACGTAGCACTTGGTTGAAGACGCACTCACGGTCACTTCGTTTCATCTACAGTGCCCCTCATGTTAGTCCTCAACCCGAAGGGTCTTACCGACCCTAACCTTTGCTCGTGCATTTCAACGAATTTCAGCTAGACCCACTCATTCTCCGCGCCGTCGACGCGGCCGGTTTCTCCACGCCAACGCCTATTCAGGAGAAAGCCATTCCGTTAGTCCTCTCAGGCGTCGATCTCATGGCGTCTGCTCAGACGGGCACAGGAAAAACCGCTGCGTTTGTGCTTCCAACCCTGCATCGGCTTATGCAGCCGCCTGCCAAGAAAGGCCGTGGGCCGCGTGTCCTCGTTCTCACACCCACACGTGAACTCGCCGCCCAAGTCGATGCCGACATCCAGAAATTTGGTAGATCCTGTCAGTTCACGGCGGGAAACATCGTTGGTGGGGTGGGGTATGCGCCTCAGATCAAGCTTCTCAAACGACCACTCGACTTGCTCGTAGCCACGCCTGGCCGACTGATGGATCACATGGAGCAAGGCCTGGTCGATTTCTCTCGGCTCGAGGTTTTCATCCTAGATGAGGCTGACCGGATGTTAGACATGGGTTTCGTACCTGCGGTCAGGAAGATCTCTGCGCCGATGCCCAAGAAGCGCCAGACGTTGCTCTTCTCAGCCACGCTGGAAGGCCAGGTGCTGAACATGGCTCAGGAAATGTTAAACAAGCCGGAGCGGATCCAGTTAGCCGTGAATTCACGACGTCATGACGACATCGCTCAGCACGTCTATTTGGCCGATGACGCTGCCCACAAGCACGCACTCTTGGAGCATCACCTAAAGGACGAGACGTTGAGACAGGCTGTCGTCTTTACGCGGACCAAGCGTCGCGCCGATCGTCTTGCGACCAAACTCATACGGAGTGGCTACAAAGCAGCGCCCTTGCATGGCGACATGCGTCAGGGTGCACGCAAGAAGACCATTGCTAAAATGAAATCTGGTCAGGTGAGCATCCTCGTCGCGACTGACGTTGCTGCTCGGGGGCTTGATATCAAGGATATCAGTCACGTGATCAATCTCGATCTTCCGATGGTGGCCGAGGACTACATTCATCGTATCGGTCGAACAGGGCGAGCTGGCGCAACTGGCATGGCGGCTTCCTTTGTCAGTCTCGAGGAGTGGGAACTTCTAACAGCCATTCAGAAACTGACTGGATGGGAACTGCCCCGCGAGACCATTCCAGGCTTGGAAGCACGTTCTCAAGAGCCTCGTAAAGGTAGTCGGTCGAATGCACCTAGCAAAAAGTCGAAACCAAATCGCAATCGGCGACGTGGCGGTCGTGGTGACCAAGGGGGAGGACCTTCAGCCAAGAAGAAGACTGCAAATCCGGGAGCAAAGAAGGCAGCTAAGAAACGGACGTTTCGTAGGCCTCCATCGAAGAAACGTCCTCGTCGTCGGCCAGCGTCAGCTCGCGCGGCTAACTAATCGACTTGCTTTATCTCAGAACGAGGTTATTTGCTTAAGCTTACCCGACACTAGGGAAGCAACCAACCCTCCCGCGCTAGTGCGCGATGTTCGTCCGAAAGCCCCGCTGATTCTTGTGGTCATTCTCGTGTCCACCTTACAGCATCCCTGTGGTTATCGTTTGATGAACACATACGGCGGACCGGCTTAGGGAACCACTTTACCTATATGGAAGAAAGACTATTGAAATTGTTTGGGCGTAAAGACTATGTGCCCGCGAATGTGCCGGAACTGCTTCTGGTGTTGAAGGAACCGCGCAATCAACAACAAGCCTTACAGAAGGTTCTGAAAGCGCTAGAGAAAACTGGGCAGATCGCTCGGGTTAAGGGGAACCGCTACATTATTCCGAGAGAAGCCGATCTCATCCCTGGTCGAATCCAGATCACTCGGCACGGACGCGGGTTCCTTACCCCCGATGAACCTGGATTAGCCGAGATCTCCATCGCGTCGAGTGCGACGGGAACAGCTCTCCACGAAGATCATGTCTTGGTTCGCCGCGATGTCGTCCCGCGTGGCAAGAAAGCACACCCGGAGGAGTCTAGATCCGGTGTGGTCGTGCGGGTGCTAGAACGGCGCCGCAGTCAGATCGTAGGCACGTTGAAGCGGAGCAAGAAGTTCCTTTATGTCATTCCGGATGATCCTCGGATGCCTGAAGACATCTACGTACCCGAGCCTAAAGACGTGGGGCGCCCGGCGCGTGTAGGGGACAAAGTGGTGGTGCAGTTAGGGGAATGGGTCTCGCGACATACGAATCCGGAAGGGGAGATCATTGAAGTGCTAGGGGCACCCACGGCGGAAGGGGTCGATATGTTAGCAGTGCTCCGTCAGTATGACTTGCCGCTCAAGTTTCCTGCCAAAGTCCTCAAAGAGGTCAAGCAGTTTGGCAAGAAGGTGACCGAGTCAGACTGCGCTGGACGGACCGACTGCCGGGCTCATTCCGTGATCACCATTGATCCTGCGGATGCCAGAGACTTTGATGATGCCTTCTATCTGAAGCGGACCGAGTCGAATCGGTGGAAGTTGTGGGTGCACATCGCAGACGTCTCGCATTATGTGAAACCTGGATCTGCGCTTGATATCGAAGCCGAGAAGCGAGGGAATTCGACTTACCTAGTGGATCGTGTCATCCCGATGTTGCCAGAAGCATTGAGTAATGAGCTTTGCTCTCTCAAGCCTGAGGTTGATCGCCTAACCAAGTGCGTGGAATTCTTGATCGGGGACAATGGCGAAGTCATCCGATCCAAATGTTATCCCGCCGTGATTCATTCGCAGCAGCGTTACAGCTATGAGGAAGCCTTTAAGATCCTCAAAGGCACCAAGCAGAAGACTCCGATTGAGTGCATGCTCAAAGATGCCGGAAGACTCGCAGCGAAGATCCGTAGACGCCGATTTAAAGCGGGTTCCCTCGAGCTGGATTTCCCAGAAACCAAGATTCGCCTTGATGATCATGGTGCGGTTCTGAAGATCGAGAAAGTTGAGAACGATGAGTCCCACCAACTCATCGAAGAGTTCATGCTCTTGGCAAACGAAGCTGTGGCTGCACGCTTGATCAAGCTCAAGCGTCCGACCATTCATCGAGTCCATGAGCGGCCAGATCCAGATCGCTTGGAAGACTACCGCCAGGATGTGCTAAGCCACAATGTGCCTTGCGGAAATCTGGAGAAGCCGGCCGAGGTAGAGAAGCTTCTAAAGAAACTGGGCACGCTATCGATAGGCCCAGCACTGAAGATCGGCTTTCTCAAGTCGCTCATGAGAGCGCGCTATGCTGTGGAACCGTTAGGACACTACGGCTTGGCCAAGGCCAAGTATGCCCACTTTACCTCTCCCATACGACGTTATGCGGACCTCGTGGTTCATCGTAGTCTCTTCGAGAAACTGAAGTCTAAGTCTCGGAGCCTTGCTCGCATTGCGGATCACCTATCATCGACTGAGAGGAATTCCGCCGATGCTGAGCGCGATAGCAAGAGTGTGAAGCTTTATGCCTTTCTTGAGCATCAGATCAAGTCTGGTGAATTGCACACCTACAAGGCCATGGTCACGGACCTACGGAACTTCGGCGTGTTCATCGATGTGGGTGATCTTGGGATGCGCGGGCTCGTCCCCATGTCCTTGCTTGATGACGACTTTTACGAGTTTGATGACGCACGCATGCAGATTAGAGGACGGCGCTATGGGCGAGTGATTAAGTTAGGGGAGTACATCGAAGTCCAAGTGGCCAAGGTAGACACGTTCAAGAAGCAGGTGGACTTCAAGCTTGGCGGGCCGAAAGGCGAGAAGTCCAAGGACAAACGCCATCGGCGAAAGGGGAAACGAAAGCCAGTTGAGCAGAAAGAGCGTCCTAACGGTCAGAAGAAGAAGCGGAGCCCATCCAAGAAAGCGGGGCGCGTGAAGCAGACTCGAAAGGCCGTTGAAGGTCGTGGAAAGCCGCAGCGTTCTTCCAGAAACCAACGCTCGAAGAAGGCGAACAAATCGAACTAGAATGACGGGATGAATTATTTCACGCGTCTCGGCTCTCTTGCAATCTTCCTAGTCTCAGCCTCGATACAGAGCACGTCGGCAAATGTCCTCTTCATTGCTGTCGATGACTTGGCGGCGACATTGGGATGTTACGGCGACGTTTTAGCGAAGACGCCAAACATCGACCGACTGGCAGCGACGGGGGTGCGATTCTCCCGAGCTTACAATCAGCTCCCGTTGTGCAATCCGACTCGGGCCTCCGTCATGACCGGTCGGCGCCCGGATACCATCCAGGTCTACGACTTGGATCAACATTTCCGCGAAGCCTTGCCCGATGTCGTGACCCTTTCTCAGGCATTTCTTCAAAAGGGCTATTTCACGGCACGTGTTGGCAAGATCTATCACTACAACGTTCCCGCAAGCATCGGCACCGCCGGATTTGACGATCCTCCATCGTGGGAGAAGACGATCAATCCCAAAGGGCGCGATATACTTGATGAGGCGCTCATCTTCAATGCCGAGCCTCATCGCAAGATCAGCGCCGCGCTCAGTTGGTTAGCCGCAGACGGTGAGGATGAGGACCAGACCGATGGGATGATCGCTACACAAGCGATCCGAATGATGAAAGAGAAACGAAGAGAGCGGTTCTTCATCGCCGCCGGATTCTTTCGTCCTCACACGCCCTTTGTCGCGCCAAAGAAGTATTTCGACATGTATCCTCTCGAAGAAATCCGGTTGCCCTACGCGCCCGAGAATGATCGTGCGGATATTCCGGTGCCTGCCTTTGCTCACAATTGTCCCATCCCAAACTACGGATTAGATGAGATGACTTGTCGTAAGGCTGTGCAGGCTTACTACGCGTGTGTTTCTTTCATTGATGCACAAGTGGGACGTCTTCTCGATGCCTTGGATTCGCTAGGACTAGCAGAAACAACCTTGGTGGTCTTCTGGAGTGATCATGGTTATCATTTAGGCGAACACGCCGGCACTTGGCAGAAGCGCACTTTATTTGAAGAGTGCGCCAAGGCCCCTCTCATTATCCGTGCTCCTGGAAAATGGGGAAACGGGCAGTCGTGTGATCGGATTGTCGAGTTTGTGGACATCTATCCAACAGTAATGGAGGTGACAGGCAAACCTTCTCAAAGTGGGCTTGAAGGGAGGAGTTTAGGACCACTACTGAATGATCCGCTCACCCCCTGGGATGGCCAAGCCGTCACCCAGATCTTGCGACCGGCGGACGACCGCTTGAAGACACCCGTCATGGGCAGAAGCATTCGCACAGATCGATGGCGCTACACAGAGTGGGATGAAGGCCGCGCAGGAACCGAACTCTACGACCATCATGTAGACCCGAACGAGTTTCAAAACCTAGCAGTTACGCCAACGCCGTATCTCAAAAAAGTCATGGCTTCGCTGAAACGGCCCCTAGAGAAGAAGGCGAGAGGCAAAGTCCCCGAAACTCCGTTCAATCCACCTCGTCTATGACAATGAGGCGACAAGTTCAATCGACACCTTGACCAATGTCTGGGTGAGCCTAGCCTCCAGGGTCCCATCGATTATCTCAACTCCTAAGATACCTGCGCATGAGCAAACTAGCCTGGAACAACCCACCCAAATACTGCCCCCACCGCGATAGCGCCGAGGGAGTGAAACTTAGGATTGCCTACAATTCGCTCTACAGCGACGTCGAGTTCATCAAAAAGGACGTCACGCTAGAAGAGAGGGACAAGGCGATTAAGGAGGTCTTGGAATCCGATGAGGTGAAGAACTGTCGAATTCGGCTTCGAAGCCAAGGGATCATCCACTCAAGCCTTAACCATCTCACAGTGAACCTGCGTGAGCCTGAGGGACTTGATCTATCCAGTGACGAGATCGAGGAGATGTTGAGTGTGGCCCATCACTGGAGTGAGGTTTGCCGAGAGTACAACAAAGGGAACACGGACAGTCCGGAGCGAGCGGTGAACAATCCGCCAGCGTTTAAGCATCCAACGACGAAGGAAGAGGCGGTCAAATTCCTAACCTGTGAGATCGTGTTTGGAGGGTCTGCCCAAGTGACGAGTGATACTCATGTCTCGGGACTGACACTAGATGACTTTCGGTATTTGGAAGAGTCCGTAACTGTGGAAAGGTTTCAGAAGATTCTTGATGAAGTCGCGTCTAACACCGAGCCTGAATGGTCGGAGGTCTTCAAGCGCCTAAACGACTTTGATGAAGTGGGCCATTACGTATCTTACAACACCTCACTGGAAGCTCCTTCGACTCAGTTGATGGGCTTTGTCTCGTCTGGGTTTGAGAAATGGAGGGACAGCAAGGCGGAGGCGTCTCGGCAAGTCTGTGACGGGTTCATCGATGAAAGCGCTCTGACAAAGGGTCTTATCGAATAGAGTAGGCCCAGGCCACTAATACTCCGTCTTAATCCCGAGGATGGACTCACAAGAAAACCGAATGAACAGGGCCAAGGAAGTGTCCTTTCGGCCACGCCACGCTTTCAAGGTTGCTTCGACACTCTGGCGAGCCTTGGACGAGAGGTTCCCTCGGAGTTCCAGATCTCGCGCGGCCTGCATCACTAGAAATGGTTGCTCGGAAGATAACAGTTTTACTAGCGCGCCTTCTTCCTTCGCCGCGGGTGCGAAGTTGGCCTCCACCTGATCGACCAGTTTCTTTAGAGGTACCTTCGCTCGGTCCTTCCCTAGATCATAACTTATTGCCGTGTCGCGGGTTAGGTTTACTTGATCGCTTTCTGGCAAATATCCCAGATCCCGAAGTTCCATAGCTTGATCAATCAACGTCGCCCGCATGTTTTCAAGCGTTTCAGCATGACTGACATCGGCCGCAAGATTGGTGATTTGATGAGGATCAAGGCGTACATCGTAGAGTTCTTCCCGGGGACGGATCGGTCCGGCAAAGGCACGCTGTGCAGCCGTCATGGATGACCGCTTCACTCCATAGAACTCATGCCGGATGTCACTTTGATCTGGATACACGCTCCGCTGGTTCCAGCCGAAATGGGGCATGTAATTTCTAATGTAGAGGAAGTTCCTGTCTCGCACCGATCGCGAGAAATCAAACACTTCATCGATCCGATCCCGGGCGCCGTAAACGATCTTTCGTGGCTCAGCCGACTTGGCTCCTCCAAGAAAGGGTAGCCCCTGCATGTATTCAGGAATCTCTAATCCTAACAAACTCAAGATAGTGGGCGGAAAATCGACAAAACTAACAAGGTCCTCGACTGTTTTGCCAGGATCCGCCGACGCCAGATGGCGGAATTTTTCCGGAAAACGAACAATCAAGGGCACATGCATGCCGGAATCGTGCAGCACGCGCTTGTGACGAGGCAGGCCTGCCCCGTGATCGGCATAATAGAAGACAATCGTATCCTCGGCCAAGCCGTCGTCTTTCAACTGCTTAAGAATCGCTCCGGTGTTATCATCCATCACCGAAACACAATCATAGTGGCGGGCGATGGTTTGCCGCACGATGGGGGTGTCAGGATAGTACGGGGGAACGGGCGCCGCCGCTGGGCCATGGATGCGTTCTGCAGGCAGCCGTGACTGCACTTCCCCCTGAAATTTTGCATAGGACCAGGTCATGCTGCGCGATTGATGGGTCGTCATGTCGTTGAAGACGGCAAAGAAAGGTTGCTCCTTGTCCGGGCGATGGCGCCAGTGTGCTGTAGCGCTGCTCTCGTCCCAGGCTTCCTCGATAAGCCGGGCCTCGGAGCCCGTGTTGTAATCCGTCTTAACATTGTTCGTGGTGTAGTAGCCTGCCGCGCGAAGGAAGGAAGGCCACGCCTTGATCGACTCTGGAATGGCAAAGTCACTGCGCATCTGATGGGTCCCCATGGTCTGCGCGTAGAGCCCGGTGATAAGACAGGAGCGAGACGGCGAGCACACGGGAGCTGTGGCAAATGTGTTCGTGTAGCGCACGCCCTCCTCGGCCAACCGATCAACATGGGGCGTGTCCGCGTAATCGTCTCCCCAACAGCCAAGCGTGGCGCTCATGTCTTCGACCGTGATCCAGAGGATATTGGGACGGTCTGCCGCGGGTGCCGCCAACGCCAGGCATGAAAAGATGATGCAAAGCAGTCGTCGTATCATGCGAGCACTCAAGCGCTTTGGATTCCATGAGCCAACCTTACAGTGGCATCCCACGCCAATTTCTGCCTGAGAGAGCCCATGTCCACTTTCTCGTGGGAACTCCACCTGCTGGTCATAGCTTCGCTTACGAGGCTGAATCTCCCTCGGTGGCGGGCGCCTGGCTTGAGCTGAGCAGTTGTGTGAGTGGTTGATTGATAGGTGATTGTTATAAAGGATTGATATCTACTTTATTCCAGACGGCCAACGATACTCCTCGTGGCCAGTTGACCCGGCAAACAACTCAGGATACTTTCTAAGAAATGTTCAATCTAAACAGCATCTCAGCCCAGCTAGCTAGCGCCGCATTGCTCTCTCTAGCGCTCGTTTCTTGCCAGACCGTCGACCCCTACACAGGTGAACAGAAACTTTCAAAGACCGCTTCGGGCGCGGGAATCGGAGCTGCTCTCGGTGCTGGTCTAGGAGCGGTCATTGGAAATAACACCGGTGACGGTAATGCCGGGCAAGGCGCCCTCATTGGCGCGGCTCTCGGGGCCGGCCTCGGTGGTGGAATTGGAAACTACATGGACCGTCAGGAAGCCGCCATCCGCGCTGAGCTTGAGGGCACCGGCGTGAGCGTTACCCGCAACGGCAACAACATCATCCTGAACATGCCCCATGACATCACGTTCGATGTCGCTGACGACCGCCTTCGCTCTGATTTCGGCCGCACTCTCAACTCTGTCGCCATTGTCCTGCGGAAGTTTGACAAAACCCTCATCAATGTAGACGGCCATACCGATTCCGATGGCGGTGCCGATTACAACCAGGCCCTCTCTGAGCGCCGCGCAGCCTCGGTAGCCCGCTTTATTGAATCCCGCGGCGTGAACGGCCAACGCCTGATCGTCCGCGGCTATGGTGAGTCCAGACCGATTGCCTCCAACAATTCGAGCGCCGGCAAAGCACAAAACCGGCGTGTGGAATTGCATATTGCTCCACGATAAAACTTCAAGGCCTTGGTGCCAGTTACATGTCCTCGATGCCAACCATGTAGCAAGGGGCAGCTTTAGGATTTTTGCCGAAAGCATGGAAGTTGAGGCGGTGTTCGGCTGTATTGAGTGCGTGCTCACCGAAGAAGAGTTCGCCAAAGGTAACCACTCGGGCGTCAGGCAGGCTGGTTTCGTCCAAGGTTAGCTGCATTTTTTTTCAAGGCCGATTCTCTCCTTGGTATCGTTGACGGCCTTGGGTTCGTTCTATCAGTAACACCGAAAAAATAGAAGCTGCGTCACGCCGCTCTAGGGAGGGTAAGCTGGAAGGCTCAGATTCTTCAAGGTTGCGGGATAAAAGGTGTATTCTGATAGACGGAAAGCTGTGCGGTTAAACGGGGCAACCGCTGCTTTCTACGCAAGGCGTACGTCACATCTCAGAAAGCGCAGTGCAATTGATTGTGCCCGATCGGGCATGTCCTTCGCTCACAAGAAAAGTGCACATACCTTCTCTAGGGACAAAAAAGCCCTGCAAGTCGTTGACCTACAGGGCTTTGGAAATGGTTGCGGGAGCCGGATTTGAACCGACGACCTCCAGGTTATGAGCCTGACGAGCTACCGGGCTGCTCTATCCCGCACCGCAGGTATGGAGCAGGTGAGAATGGTTTCAAGTGCTTTTCGCGAGAATCTTGCCCGCGACGACGTCGCATGGCGCGAGAGCCTTTGATTGTGCCTTGCTGCCCATCCGCTGCAGGCTTAAATCTCTTTTATGGCGACCTTTATGCGAACCTCCCTTAGCCTTCTTCTCCCTCTACTTTGGACGAGCCTTTGCTTTGCCCAAGAAGAAGGGAAGTCGAAGCATTTGTCTTCAGAGCTCCGGAACAAGCTCAAGGCATCCACGGTGTATGTTCACACTAACAACGACGGCGCTTTTGGAACCGGCACGGGCTTCGTGGTCAAAGTGGACGGGGACACGGTATACATGGCGACAAACCACCACGTGATTAATGCAGAGCGCGACGGTGAGGTGGTGAAGAAAGAGCGTACGCGTTTTCGCGTGACCTTTGACGGCGATGACCGCAAGACCGAGTCGGTAAAGGCCGAGTTACTTGCTGCCGATGAGGACCACGACATTGCTATTCTAAAAGCTACTCGGAAGAATCCACCAGCGCCGTTCGAGCTCTTCTCCAATCAGACCATGGAGGAGACCTTGCCATTGACGATCTTTGGATACCCGATGGCAAAGAAAGGGGACGGAATCACGGTGGTGAACGGCACGGTATCAGCTTTCAATCATGACACCTTTGGCAGCATGCGCCGGATCAAGGTGTTTGGAAAAGTGGATCCAGGAAACTCGGGAGGACCCATGGTCGACAACGAAGGCGCTATCATTGGGGTTATCGTGGAGAAGGACCGGAGGGCCGATAACGTTGGCTATGCCATTCCTGCTTTTGAGCTACATGAGCTGATGCGAGGACGGCTAGGAAACTTTCGTATGAGCCAGGAAGGGGGACCAGACGAGTTTGAACTCAAGGTGCTGGCCGATGTAATGAATCCGTTAGGCACATTGTCGGAGGCAAGTCTCTATTACATGGTCGACGACGATCTCAATCCCAGGAAGATCAAAGAGTCTGTGTCTGACAATGGCGCGAAATGGCGCCTGCTCAGTCACAAGATGACGCGGGTAGCGGTGGCTCTCGACGGCGACACAACGGAGATTAAGTTCCAAGTGAAGGGTGAGGCGGGCAAGAAGTGTGTGTTTCAAATCGTGCACAAACGCGAGGGGGAACCAAGTTGGACAACCCAGCCCTTTATGACGATTCTTGGTGGTTACTTCGAGAATCCGTTTGATTCCGAATCTGGCAAATCAGACAAGTTCGCGTTGCCGAGTAAGCCCGAGGGAAGCATCGCAGGAAAGCGCGTGCCGTTGCGCGGTTATCGCATGAATGAATGGGAGCTTGGTGAGACCAGCATTGTGCCGAACATGATGTGGGATAAGGACAGTCTCTATCTCTATGTCGTCAATGAGCTGGGGCTTGTTCGCAAGATTGATCCCTTTCGAAATAAGGTCGAGCTTCAACTCGACCTTCAAGCAACCGTGGACTGGTCAGTGCTCAGTGGCGAGGGACTACTCGTGCTAACAAAGGACAACAGACTGTGGATCGTCGATGACCGCACACTCATGGTGCGCCAAGTGATTGAGTCGATTCCGGGCGCACGTGGGATAGCCTCGGCCCGGAACAGCTTTTATGCCTTCGTTGCCACTGGCGGGGGGAAGACGTTGGAAGTCTACGACTTGGTCGATGCTGAGAAATCTCAGACCTACCAGGCGACTGAGTTTGCCCTGCCCGAGGGATCTCCTTCAGGGGCCTCCCCTTTGAAACGCTTCGATCTGGTGACCATGTCCTACGATGGGCGCTTCCTGTTCTGCGAGAGCGACGGAGCTCTGCATCGCTTTCGGGTCGGGGACGATGAACTGACCTACGACCAGGCAGGTGTCAGTATCAGTCGATCGCCAGAGCGGATTCAGATTTCTGAAGACAGTCTGTATGTGTCTTTGGTAGACAAGAAAGGAAATCGAGAGCATCCGGGGTCGCCGATCAAGCCGTTTGGAATCTATGTCTACAATGTCGATGATTTGAGCACTCCCGAGATGGCGGCCGACGGAGGCCAACCTACAGGCTTCCTGGTGCGCGAGGATGCTAGCAAATCCATCTTTGGAACGGTGAAGAACGCGCCTTTGGTCCAGTTTGATCTGGAGGGAACGCTGGTGCGGGAGTTTCCTGAGTTGGAGGGAGAACTTGCCTCGCAGATTCTCATTTATCCGCTTAAGCCTGGCTTTCTCGTTGTCCTCACAGATACGAAGACCTACGTGATGAAGCAGCTTTAGGACGTCGATACCAGATATGAATCGATGGGAAACAACGTCTCCACCGTGTTCCTTGCCGTTGTCGGTTTGGCCAGCGGAGCCCTGTCCCATCGCCTTGGCACCGAGGAACGAGCATCACCTGCAGCTGCACAGACCGAGGAAGCCTCAGGGCGCGAACTCGTAAGTCGTGCACGAGATGATCGTTTCTCTCGCTTCCTGAAATGGTTGCCGACGGCTAGCCTGGCTGACCTTGAGGTTCGCTATGTTTCTCTGACAGACCCTGATCAATTCCAGCACGAAGATTTGGCCATTCGGGAGATGGTTCTGCAACGATGGATCGCCTTGAATGGAAAACAAATCTATCATTACGCTAAATATGGTCATGGTGGAGATCTTTGGGAGCTCGTGGCTTCGCCTCAGGGCATTGTCCAGCGCTGGGCTCTTGCTTATCCGGTAGGATTGCTTGAGGCAACCGTGGAAGGTCCTTGGATTGCCTTTGGTATCCTACAAAACCTTTGGGCTCTTCCATCCCGACGGATCGTGGAGTTGAAGTGAGTGACTGGATCACTGAATTGAACGAGATCTTCGCGAGCTGGGAAACACCGGCTTCCTCTGTAGCGTTTCGAGCGCGATTCCTTGCCCTTTTTTCATCGGTTAGTGGAGGATGAGCCGAGTCTAAGACGATTGACCGAGAAATGGCTGTTGGCCGCAGGAGGACAGGATCCAGCTCGAAGACGGGCCTTGATCGAGCCCTACAATTTGGTTACGGATGACCAAGTCTTAAGGCTATCGGATCCTCAAACCGCATTGGCAGATGCCTTGGCCTCAGATGAATCGATTGAGGATATCCTCATTGCTTGGGGACATCAGAATCCACGTTCTGCGTGGAAGTAACACCTCGATCCCTACAATGGTGGTTACGTGTTTGAGAAGATATTCTTCTGGTGGTCAACCACTCGTCCCATGGAAGCGTTTGAGTTTCGCCATGACATGGTAGAGGCCCTGGTGAATTCGAACGAGGGAGACACGCGAAATGCTGGCTATGTGCATCGTGTGATCGGCGGACAGCTTGCCAAGAGGGACACACCGCAAGCGGTAGCGCTTGCGTTAGAGTTGGGGCTGAGTGGTCCCTTCGATGCATTCATCCAAGGCATTGTCGGCAGGGGGCAGTTTCCCGGCTTGGCTAACATGACTTCCGTTGTTCGGAAGGTGCCTGCTGACCATTGGGTTCGCGGCAATGTCTTCTCTTGGATTAAGGAACATGAAGCTTCAGAAGATGTGCTTCCGTGGGCTAGCACAAATCTCTCACCTGCAGATCACAAAGCTCTTTCTATACTCTATGAGCCGCCGCCTGAACCAGCTAATAGTGATAGTGTAGAACGGGCATCCCTCCCGTGACCTGGCCAAGATGGCCGGGCTACCCTAAGTGGCTTGGTTGGGTCTAATGAATCCTAACAGAGCTGGCCGCCTCGATGTGCGGTCGTTCACTGATCTGGCGACACGATGATACGGGCGGTCCGACGCCCTTTCAGATAGGCGAAGGCCCACTGCAAGAGGACGGCGAGCTTGTTGCGAAAGCCAACGAGCAATAGTAGATGCACAAAGAGCCAGGCAACCCAGGCGAGAAACCCTCGCATCTTGAGCTTGTTTGCCTTCACCACGGCCGCGGATTTGCCTATGATCGCCATGATACCTTTGTCAAAGTAGGCGAACTGACGCCGGAGCAGGGGAGCCTTGTCTCGCATGGGGCCAGCCTTGATCTTGATCTCACTCTTGATCAGCTTGGCTACGTGGGTGCCCATTTGCATGGCTGCTGCTGCTAACGACGGGACGAGGATACCGTTCTTGTCCTCACAATGCGCGATATCGCCGATAGCAAAGACGTTGGGGTGCTTGGAAAGACTGCAGTCGGCGCCGACGATCAGCCTTCCACTGCGATCTTTCGTAACCTTGAGGTCTGCAATGACGGGGTTTGCCTCGGTCCCAGCAGCCCAGATGATCGTGGCGGCATTAAGAGTCTGGCCGTCGATGTCGACTTCGCCTTCTCGCACGTCTTCGACCATAGTCTCGGTGCGAACCTCGATTCCGAGATTGGTTAGACGTTTCTCTGCATAGGCCGATTGTTCCTCATCGAACATACCTAACAGACGCGGAGCTGCTTCGATCAGGATAACACGCAGATCTTTCGGACCGACGTTTCGAAAGCCATCGCGTAGTGTGCGTTGGATCAGCTCTGTGAAAGCCCCGGCAAGTTCCACGCCAGTGGGGCCGCCACCCACGATGACGATGGTGAGCAGTCGGCGACGCTCATCTGCATCCTCACACAGTTCTGCCTGCTCGACGGCTTGCAGCACTCGGTGGCGCAAATGACGAGCGTCTTCCAACGATTTCAATCCTGGTGCGTGAGCCGCCCATTCCGGATGACCGAAGTAGCCGGTGCGTGCACCAAGCCCGATGACGAGATAGTCATACACATGCTCGCGGTCACGTGTGTGCACACGTTGCGAGTTGAGATCAATTTTTGTGACCTCTTCCATGAAAACCTGCGCGTTGTCCTGGTTTGAAAGGATCTCCCTTACAGGCGCGGCGATGTCAGGTGCGGCCAAGCTAGCCGTGGCAACCTGATACAGCAGCGGTTGAAAGAGATGGTGGTTTTGCCTATCCAACAGGGTAACCGCGACGCTGGAATTGCTCAATTTCTTGCAACAATCGAGACCAGCGAAGCCAGCCCCAAGGACTAGCACCTTAACTTTTTGCGGAGAAACCGGGGCCATCAGGCACCTCCTCATGTTTTTCAGCATTCATCGTTGGAAACGTTGTGTCAGGTCGTAAAAGAAGGCAAGCGACTTTGTGAAAAATTTCACAAGCTCAATAACTCGTTGAAAAACAGACTATTAAGAATATCGGAACCTAACCAGTGTGCCGTTCTTCGTACTTGTCTCTGAGCGCTGAGATTGCTATCTCTCAAAGATGAAGTTCTGTCTTGTTCTCGTCTGCCTCCTCACGGGAGTGCGTGCGGAAATCCCATTCCCTCACGATGCACCTCAGCCCATGAGTCCAGAGGAAACGGTAGCTTCGTACGACGTTCCAGAAGGCTTTCGGCTAGAGTTGGCAGCCAGTGAGCCTCTCATTCAATCTCCGTCGGGAGTCTGCTGGGATGCTGCCGGGCATCTTTATGTCAGTGAGCTCCATGGCTATAATCTCGAAGGCCAACTGGATATAGAATCGCTCAATCAGACTGGCAAGCTGGATGTCGAAGTTCGGCGAGTGCAGGCCGAAGACAAGTTCAAGAAAGCCGCCTTGTCTGGTACCTATGGTGTCATCAAACGATTGGATGATCTTGATGGCGATGGTCGAATGGATCGGGCAACGGTCTTTGCGTCTGGTTTGCCACCTGCTTATGGAATGGTCGCCGCACGTGGTGGCATCATCGTAGCCTGTGCACCTGACATTGTCTTCCTAGCAGATCGTGATGAGGATGGAAAGGCTGAGCACCGAGAAGTGCTCTTCACCGGTTTCGGGTTGGGACCATTAGAGCGAGGGATCAATGCGCCCCAATGGACAAGAGATGGCTGGATCGCCTTCGGTCGAGGAGCTGATGGTGGGCGCATTTCCGGTCCCTATCTGGTTAAAGATGTAGATCTACCGCGCACAGATTTCCGTATTCGTGCGGACGGCAGCGCGATTGAGCCAATTACTGGTGGAACGCATACCTTCGGCTTTACATACTCTTCGGCAGGGCATCGCTTCGTGGTTAGCACTACGGCGCCCGCCATCCAAGTAGCGCCGATCGACTATCGCTATCTTATAAGAAATCCCATGGCTGCGAGTTCGGGCCTGACCCACGATATCACACCCGATCGCCGTGCCTATCCTCGCTCAGAAGCCCATCCGTGGCGGAAGAAGCGTGCTGAACATGCCGATTACTTTGAATATTATCGCAGTCGCTATGGCGCGTCTGATAGTGATCCTTCAGGATGGTTCACTTCGGGTTGTTCACCCTTTGTTTATCGAGATACGGTCATTTCTGCGCTCCAAGGCCAGTTGCTTGCCTGCGATCCGGCACAGAATTTCATCTTTCGGGGTGAACTGAATCGGTCAGACGATCCCAAGGAGGTTGTCTACCAATTGGCTCGGCATACTAATGAACAGACGAAGGAATTCTGCGCCTCTTCAGACGCGTGGTCACATCCGATGTCGCTGAGTCATGGTCCAGACGGAGCCGTTTGGATTGTGGACTACTATCGCGAGATCATCGAAGACTACTCGGCCATTCCTCGTCATTTGCAGCAACAGTATGGGTTGTATCGAGGGCACGATCGAGGTCGGATTTATCGACTGACGCACGAGGATGCGAATCCATTGCCGAATCCGGACATGACCGGCAAATCTACGAGAGAGTTAGTTGATGAACTTACTAGTCCCTCGTCGTGGAGACGGGAAACGGCACTTCGTTTACTACGCGAATCGAAGTCTCTGGCGCCGAAGGATGCCGCGCCGTCTTTACTGCAGGCGGAGCTCCGTCATGAACAGGGAACACTAGAGAACACGAGTGTGCTTCGAATGCTCGATGATTCCGATCCTATCACAAGAATGCATGCTGCCCGCTATGCGGAACCGGATCTCCGGAAAGGCGATACCGCCTTGTTAGACAAGGTCGTTGAGTTGGTCAGCACGGAAGAAGATCCTTGGGTTCTTCTTCAGCTAGCGCTTTCACTAGGTGAGTCCAAAAGTCATCGAGCTGTTCAAAGCCTTCTTTCTTTAGCGAGAAAACACGGAGACATCCGATGGATGACTACTGCCATACACTCGTCGCTCTATTTGCGAGAGCAGATTGTCATGGATGGCTTGAAAGAGGACGTGGGAAAGGGAGCAGACTTGCTAGGGGCAATTGAACAGAGTGGGGAGAAACTGGCCGTATCTGGAGCCAAAACCATCGTCGAGACGGCGTCACAACCTTTGGATGATGCTACGTTTGGGGAGTTTGTGAAGGGCTTGGAGCAGCCACGTGACCCTGCCCATGGCGCTGAGATCTTTCAGCAGCATTGTGCAATTTGCCACCAAATAGGTGGCATCGGTGTGAATGTCGGGCCGGATATTCTTGGTGAAATTGGCGTTGGAGAGGAAGCTCTGCTACGACAAATCCTGGTGCCTGAGGAACGGATTCGTCCAGGCTATGAAACAACGGTGGTTACACTCAATGAGGATGCCGGAGAGATGGCGGGCATTCTCAAGGAAGATGGGGCGACTAGCCTAACGCTAATCCTTGCAGGGGGCGTCGAACAGGTCGTGCTGCGTCAACGCGTTGAGAATACTCGTCATCTCACGCGATCGTTGATGCCTCCGAACTATCAAAATCTACTCTCTCCGAAAGATGCTGCGGATCTGCTTGCTTGGGTTCAGACTGCGCACCGCGTGACGACACCTCCGACAATAGATTCTTCGCCGAAGATCGGGCAAAGGCTAAGTGATGCTCACGTCGCTCAGTTTGCTGGATTGGCTCTGAAAGGCATCTTCAAGGAATACCCTAACAAGCCTTCGAATGTGATTCGCGATCCCGAGGGCGTACGTAGTCCGCGTGAAATGCATCCTGTGTTCTATGGTTGCTTTGACTGGCACTCCTCGGTCCATGGGCACTGGATGTTGGTGCACCTATTGAGGAACTATCCAGGCGCCTCGGTCGCGAGCGAGATCGAAAGCGCGCTTGAGAAGCAGTTGCTGAGAGAACCGTTACTGAAGGAAACGGCCTACTTTGAGGAGAAGGGGAACGCCTCCTTTGAGCGCATGTATGGCTGGGCATGGGCGTTGCGTTTGGCGACGGAGCTGCGGACGTGGGATGACCCACGTGCCAAGCGGTGGGCTGAGGCCTATCGTCCCCTCGAGGATAAGATCGTGGCACTGATGAAAGCTTATCTCCCGCGACTTGGTTGGCCGATTCGAACCGGCGTGCATCCGGATACGGCCTTTGCATTAGGGCAGAGCCTCGATTATGCGCGTGCAGTAGAGAATAATGCGTTAGAGCGACTGATTCTGGATCGTTCAAAGTCCTTCTACGCAAGCGATGAGCGTTACCCCGCAGCTTATGAACCGTCGGGAGAGGATTTCTTCTCCGCAGGACTTAATGAAGCCGATCTCATGCGCCGCGTACTCCCACAAGAAGAGTATGTCGCTTGGTTAGATAGATTTCTGCCGGAGTTTGGAAATCTTTTTGAGCCTGTTGAGGTGACCGATGTCACCGACGGAAAGCTTGTCCATCTTGCTGGTCTGAATCTCTCACGCGGTTGGACGTTGAATGGCATTGCTTCTGCACTCAACGCGTCTGATCCTAGGCAGCGAGAGATTAGAGAAGCCGCCGTAGATCATACTCAAGCGGGCCTCGGGTATGTCTTCAGTGGGCACTATGAGGGCGATCATTGGTTGGCAACGTTTGCGATCTACACTCTTTCCCTGGTTGGTATCTCGAGATGAATTTCGGTCCGCTAGCGACGTTTGTCGTCTACCTTGTTGTCGTGGCCTTTCTCGCGTGGGCTTCTGGCCGACAACGCCGCACAGAGGGATTTGTTAGTGAATACTTCCTTGGAAATCGCTCGCTCGGGGTGTGGGCCCTTGCTTTGACATTTGCCGCGACCGCCGCTTCAGGGGGAACCTTTGTAGGCTTTCCTGCCTTGGTCTACTCTCATGGATGGGTCCTCGCTCTGTGGATTTCAGCCTATATGTTGGTGCCCATCGTTGGCATGGGGTTGCTCGGTAAAAGGCTCAATCAGGTCTCCCAGATCTCACGAGCCTTGACGTTGCCAGAGGTCTTTACGAAACGGTTGAATAGCCCTGCTGCCGGCGGTGTGGCCACGTCACTCATCGTCTTCTTCATGTTCTGTTATCTTATCGCGCAATTCAAGGCCGGTAGTAAAATTCTCTCTACGTTGCTCTGGGATGTGCCAGCCTTTCAAAGTGCGGTGAGCTGGGTGCATGCGATGAAGGCACCGATTCCCTGGGTAGCTGGAGCTGAAGCGGACTACTTGTTGTGCCTTACGCTCTTCGCCGTGGTGGTTATTGCCTATGTCGTCTACGGCGGCTTTCGTGCTGTGGTCTGGACAGACGTCATGCAGGGTATAATCATGGTGTTAGGCGTGGCAATCATGCTCATCCTCGTGTTGCAGCAAACGGGAGGACTGACAAAGGCGAATGAGCGGCTTGCTACGATGACGCCGCCGAATCATGGGACAGCTGTTCTAGAACGAGACGGTGGTGATACCATGTCTTTACCGAAAGGGACTTGGGTTTCAACGGATACGGGGGGCCTTATTCGATTGGCCGAGCCCTGCCTGTTTGATGCTGATACCTCTGCAAGTCAGCCCGTGGGCATTTTAGAAATCACCACTCCGTGGGAGGTCGAACGCGAGCGCGTGCGAACGATTTCTGGTTACGTGGCGACTCTGACTGACGTGCGACCTTACGCCCATGGAGCGAATCAGGCTGGAGTTTACCTTACGGCACCTGGACCCGATGATGAATCTGATCTCGGGTATCTTACGCTAACGTTAGCTTTTAGCTTTTTTGTCTTCTGGGCCTTTGGCACGGCCGGTCAGCCGGGCAACATGGTGCGTCTCATGGCTTTTCGCGAAACCAAGACGCTACGCGCAGCCATCATCACGGTATCGCTCTATTTTTCCTTCATCTACTTTACGCTCGTGGTGATCTTCTGTTGTGGGCGCACCTTGCTCTCAGGGATGGAGATCGATTTGGATCGCACCATGCCTGAGCTTGCCACCGTGCTGACTTCGGGTGCCGGCATGCCGTGGCTTGCCGGACTACTCCTGGCCGCACCGTTTGCCGCAGTGATGTCGAGTGTTGATAGCTTTCTGCTAGTAGCATCTTCATCGCTTGTGCGAGATATTTACCAGCGGTTTGTTCGGCCTGACGCCTCAGAGTTGCGATTGAAACGCCTAAGCTACATGGCCACTGCGTTGATTGGTGTGGCTGCCTTTCTCGCCTCTATGCGGCCACCGGACACCCTGCAGGATGTCATCGTCTTCGCCAGTGGCGGCGTGGGTGCGGCATTCTTGGTACCCATGTCCCTGGCGCTTTTCTGGAAGCGTGCCAATGGCGCTGGCATCATCGCCGGAATGCTGGGGGGGACGATTACCCATCTGGTCCTTCATGCATTGAGCCTTAAGCCTCTTGGTCTCAACCCGTTTGTTTGGGATCAGTTAGGATCGATCTTGGCGCTCATAACAGTGACCTTGCTGACGAGAGCACCAGAGAGAGCAATCGTGGAGAGGTATTTCGGGAAACAAGCCGTTGCTGGATTCGACGAGAAGGGGTAGGCGCATAGAAATGATTGATCAGACCCTCATCGTATACGCCCTGCTTTGCGTGGTCATCTTGGCATTCTTTCGAGAATGGGCGCCACCTGATGTCGTTGCCTTAAGTGCGATGATGGTGTTGTGGTCGACTGGCGTTCTTTCGATGAGCGATGTTCTCGCTGTGTTTAGCAACCCGGCGCCCATCACGGTGGCTGCGATGTTTATTCTGAGCGCGGGGCTGGAACGCACGGGCTGTATCGATGTGATGGGAGACATGTTCTCAAAAGTCGCAGGCAATACAGAAGTACGGGTATTGATCGTGATGATGATCCTGGCGGCAGTGCTATCGGCCTTTGTCAACAACACGCCGATTGTCGTCGTCTTCCTTCCCATCGTCGTGTCCCTCTCGCGTCAGAGTGATTTGAAGGCATCGCGTTTACTTATCCCTCTGTCATTTGCCTCAATTCTTGGTGGAACGTGTACTCTCACCGGAACGTCGACCAACCTAATCATCGATGGTGCAGCCCAGGACGTCTTCGCTACCAATGGCGTCGCCTACAAGCCTTTCACCATGTTCGAGGTGTCCAAGCTTGGCCTGATCTACGCCGTGATCGGCTTCGTCTACATGCTCACGATTGGGCGGAAACTTTTGCCCACACGGGAATCGCTGCAAGGAGAGGTTTCTCAACAGAAGAAGCGACATTTCCTGACGCAAGTCATGGTCGAGGAGGAGTCTCCTCTTGTGGGCAAAACACTGGTTCAAACCTTGATGAAGGAGTTTCCTGAGGCCCGGATACTTGAGGTTCGGCGACGAGGTACGGTGATGACAACGCCTCTGGACGAGCTTGTGGTAGAATCACGTGACCGCATTCGGTTGACGGTGCACGGAGCAAGCTTTGAAGATTTCAAGAAGACGGGCGGCCTGCAGTTTCCAGCCCAACGTCATTTGAAAGTGTCCACCCTGGATACTCAACAGCTCAGCCTGATGGAGGGTGTCATCGGTCCACAGTCTTCGCTTGTTGGGAAGACCTTGCGTGAATTGAGGTTCAGGCAGCGATATGGCGTGCTTATCCTAGCAGTGCACCGTAAGGGGGTCGATTTAAGGAAAGGCTTAGAAAGCGTGAGATTGAGAGTAGGGGACACTCTTCTCCTGGAGGGCACTGTTGATGGGATGAACCAACTTAACGAGGCGCACGACTTTCTGATCATGGACCGCCCACCTCGGCGTGACGTGAAGCCCATCTCCAAACGCTGGATTGCGACTGGTATTGTCCTTGCGTTTATCATTGGTGCTTCGATTGGCGGCGTACCTATATCAGGTCTTGCGTTGTTGGCGGCCGTGGCCATGTTAGCAACTAGGTGTCTCGAGCCAAAGGAAGCTTATGGTTCAGTCCAATGGACGATCATCTTCATGATCTTTGGCATGCTTGCCCTGGGCAAAGCCATGGAAACATCCGGAGGCGCGAAACAGATAGCGGATTTAGTCGAGAGTGGATTTGGGAATGCGAGTCCTATCATCATCTTGGCCGTGGTATATCTACTCAGTTCGACCATGACTGAGCTGATCAGTAACAACGCGGTGGCTGCGCTGATCACGCCCATTGTCATCGGTATCGCCGCAAATTTAGGAATGGATGCCCGGCCGTTTATCGTCGCTGTCATGTTTGGTTGTAGTGCGAGTTTTGCGACACCGATTGGGTATCAGACAAACACCTATGTTTATGGTGCAGGCGGCTACCGCTTTTCGGATTTCCCTAAGATAGGTGTACCGCTGAACCTTATCCTGTGGATTGCGGCCACGTTGTTTATCCCGCTGCTTTGGGATGCCGGGCTGAGCTATGCAGAATGGTGGGGAAAATAGGATATGACATTGAACTACACGCTCACTCCCGAGGCCCTTCGGCGGGGAGCTGCATTGCACTATAACCATCGGTTGGGGAAGTGGCATTATGTGCGCCTTGCTCTCAGCATTATGATGCTAGTGGCGGGTGGCTATGTGCTCACAGCCGAGTTTTCACGCTATCCCTTTCTGGGAGCAGCAATGATAGTGTTTGGACTCATTACTTGTCTCAGGAAACTGATCTTCTGCCGAAGAGTCGTACGTAGCTTCTACAAGACCCTTGATGAGCCGCCCGAGATTTCGGTAACCATGGACAAAGCGGGCATCGACATTCAGAGCAAACAATCAAATGGTCGAACCGACTGGGCAGGGTTGGTCGATTATCGAGCGAATGAGTTTGGAATCCTGCTCTATCCTCAAGAGGGCATCTTCTACTGGATCCCTGCACATGCTGAGGTAGAGGGAGGGGATTGGGATAAGGTCTTGGAGTGTGCGCAGGCAAACGTCGACCGAAGAGTTTGACCAATCGTGCGGATCTAAAGATTCTGCCCCGCTTTACAAAGAGGTGTAGCTACCCGATGTTATATCTTTGTCACATTTAGTCTAGTCGGCAGAACAGCCCCAACCCCATCAGATTCCTCATGAAATTTGCCTCTGCGGCTCTCGTGCCGTTGTGTCTCTCCCTCGCTCTTTTGACCATTCCGACTGCTCGATCAGAGCAAGTTGTCTTCAGTGAGATCATGTATAATCCCCCCGGAGAAATGCCGGAGTTCGTTGAGGTACAAAACCTTACGTCAACGCCTTTTGACATCGCCCTATGGGAACTGGATGGCGGTGTGGACTATCGATTTCCAGACTTTAGTGAGGCTCAGGCTACCGATAGCTTCCTAAGGGCTTTTGAACGGATCGTGCTTACCAATGTAGAACCCAAGGCGTTTCGAGAGGCTTATGGCATCCCTGAAGCCATTCGCGTATTTGGCCCATGGGAGGGAAGATTGAGCGACGACGGCGAACGGGTGACCCTGAAAGACAAGAATGGAGTAAAACGATGTTCCGTGCGGTATAACGATAGAGATACTTGGCCGGTGGCGGCCGACGGGGCAGGGCATACGCTAGTGTTGACCGATGATAGTTTGGCTATCGATGACTATCGAGCATGGGGTGTCAGCCCAACTCCTGGCGGTACGCCTGGCAACCCTGAGCCAGCCCAACCGGAAGAGCCTTATCCCAATCCGTCTGTTGATTTGACCGTGGGCATTCCGTTCATCGAGTACGGTGACAAATGGGATTTCCATGATGGAGATCGAGATCTCGGAACGTCTTGGAGAGATGCAGACTACAGCTTTACGCACCCCGGTTGGACTCGCGAGAACGCAGCTGGCAACAATGGAGGGCTCTACGGGTTTGAGAATAGTGGGGTGCCAGAACCTGGCATGCGCACCGGTCTAAACGATGTCGACCAGTTAACCTATTATTTCCGTAAGGAGTTTGAATACACAGGAGACACCGCAGGTGCTTCGGTCACGATCGATCTTATCAATGACGACGGAGCGGGTTTCTGGTTGAATGGTCAGTGGCTCGGAGGTGTGGCGACGACGCCGGGATCGGGTCACAACGATACAGCATCGCGTACTGTTAGCAATGCGGGAGAGGAACTCGCTGTCATCCGCTCGAATAGCCCACCTCTCGTGCAGGGCAAGAATGTGTTAGCTGCTACTCTCAAACAGACGAATACGACTAGTTCCGATGCTGTCTTTGGCGCAAGAATGAGCATCTCAACGCCTCTTGCGACAAGCGTTATCATCAATGAGGTTCTTCCAGCCGGTGCGGGTGAAGGCTTCGTCGAATTCTACAATCCGGGAAACGGTGATGTTGATCTTAGCGGGTGGTTTCTGACTGATGACCCTGGCAATCTCACTAGAGGGACTATTCCCGCCGGCGTGGTCGTTCCGGCGAAAGGCCTAGTAACTGTTGGTTTCGTGGAGTCCTTACTGCGTATCTCCGGAAATACGAGCGTGTTTCTAACGCAGTCTGACGGCACCACGGTAGTAAATGCCATCAGCACGCCGATGCCATTGGATGGACGCTCTTTAGGGCGCAAACCAGAGGGCAGCGGTTCTTGGTTTCTTTTCACCGGACCTACACCTGGTAGCGGAAATGTTAGCTCGGGAGGCGGCGGCTCTGCCTTGGTTATCAATGAACTTCATATAAGCGACGAAGGGCTCATTGATTGGGTGGAGTTTCACAATAGTTCCCAAGCGAGCGCATCGCTCGATGGACTCTTTTTGGCTAGCGCACGGGACTTTTCGGACAAGATTGCCTTGGGAAATGCGATCGTAGGTGGAGGTTTTGCGAGCGTGGAAACAAGCGTGGATGTTGGGGATGCAGACGGCAATGTGAGCCTCTTTGTGTTCGATGAATCGAATACAGTGATTCATGCAATCACGGTTTCACTAGATTCAGATCGTCGCCATGTGGCTGCGTTTCCTGACGGTTCCAATAGATTTTTCGTGTCTGAAGTCGGCTCACGTAACGAGGCGAATGAGCCCGACCGCGAGACCGACATCGTCATCACAGAACTCATGGTCGAGCCACCTACTGGGCATCGCGATGGCGAATATGTCGAGCTGTATAACAAAGGCACAGAAACGGTCAATCTTTCATCGTGGAAGTTTGATCGTGGGATCAACTACACCTTTCCTTCGGGTACTACGCTAGAGGCGGGCGCTTATTTAGTCGTCGCTGCCAATAAGGCATTCACTTCGGAAGCCCATCCAGCGGCTCGTGTGCTTGGACCCTATTCAGGAAACTTCGCCAATGGAGGAGAGCGGGTGCGTTTGGTCGATGCCTGGGGGAACTCGGCAGAAGAATTGCATTATCACGTCGGAGGAGACTGGCCAGCCCTCGCTGGAGGTCTGGGTAGCAGTTTGGAACTTCGTCACCCAGAAATGGACAACACCATGGGAAACGCCTGGATCGCTTCGGATGAGTCTAACAAGTCAACGTTCCAGCCTTTCAGAATCGAGGACCGTTACTTGCAGCTTCGTAGGGCTGGTACGCCGCGCGACTACGAGGAATTGCACATGCATGCCGTTGGTGATGCTCACCTCGCGATCAGAAGTATGCGGCTCACCTCCAGCACCAATAATACAAATTTCTTGCCAAACGAAGGACGGGAAGTGAGCACGAACGGTGATGCCGCGAATGGATGGCTTTGTCAGGGCACGCATTATGCAAGCAAGCGAGTCGGAAACGAGTTCCATCTCATTTCGGATGGTCACGGAGATGTGAAAGCCAATCGATGCGAGATCGATGTGGTACCTATTGCTCGAAACAATGACCTGAGTTTTCGGTTTCAAGCGCGTTGGATTTCGGGCAAGCCAACGCTCGTCGTGAATACTTGGGATCGCTCGTTTGGGGGCGTTATTCACTTGCCTATTCCGAAGAATCTCGGCACTCCAGGAGCCGCTAATTCGGGAGCGACTGAAATTCCTGCGCCCACGGTGACAGGACTTCGTCACAGCCCTGCTGTGCCAACTTCATCAGACGCTGTGATTATTACTGCGCGGGTAGACTCGGCGATGCCGTTGACTTCAGTAAGGGTTCGTCATCGCCTGGACAACACCGCAGGAGACAATGCCTGGGGAATGACGGTCATGGCAGACAGCGGGAGCAACGGTGATGAGATTGCCGGAGATGGCATCTACACGGCCACGCTCGCTCAGTATCAGGGAAACAACAGCGTCGTACAGTTTTATGTGGAGGCAACTTCTGGTGGTGGTGTTAGTCGACAGCCGACACGAGCTCCCGACCGACCAGCATTGTGGGTCGTGGACAACAGCTCCATTCCGTCGGATCTCCGAAGCCAGCGATTCGTTATTTCTGAACGGTCTCTTAATGCCTTGGGCGGAGCGGGAGAAAGCGGCACGTTTGACTTCGCTTTCCCACGGCTCTCGAATCATTACTTCAATGCAACGTTCATTAGCAATGAACAGGACAT
>Ga0222717_10000353_pt1 | contig 39606 bp, 42 predicted proteins | sample C33_18DmetaG_FD_165053 | JGI IMG/M metagenome (GOLD analysis project Ga0222717, IMG submission 165053) | Estuarine water microbial communities from San Francisco Bay, California, United States - C33_18D | ecosystem: Environmental > Aquatic > Marine > Unclassified | place: USA: California... | reverse complement strand
AATTTCTGATTTCTCTATTTGGTTAACTTCTCTCTGTGGTAATTCGCTGATGTAATCAGTATACTTGTCCCATGTTTTTTCGCATAACCTATCGTACTTCCTCCAGGTTTTACATTCATCATCGAAATCTTTCTCATTACTATCAGATGCTAAATCTCTTTGGTCATTGGCAGTATTATACTTCTTTAACCAAGAAATTGCCTTGTTAACTACTGACTGGTGTTTGCTATTTAAAGCGATAATTTTACTCATAATTCTAATTTTAATGGTTCATAATAAATGCAATGTACTAATAATTCATAGTATTTACACTATATATGTACTACAAAATAACTACAATTATACTATCGCAGTGCTACCAGTATATCACAAAGGTTTACTCCAGCATTAAATATTGTCCAGTATAATATATTCCAGGAAGATAATTCATACAACTACTGCTGGAACAGAATCTCCTGGTATAATGCTCTGCTATAAGTTATATATGATTCGTTTAAGAGATAATGTAATCGTGCTGGTATTAAGGGAAGGTTATCCCCATAAGAGGATTATAACAAACATCGATGTTGAGCAATAACAAATGATCCTTATTATAATTGAATTTAGTTTTTAAACTTCCTGGTGTTTGAGATCACTATACCTTCACTTCATGTCCCAGTCAAGGATTTGTCCAGCTGGATGCACAATAGTAAGTAGAGAATTTACGTGAAACCTAGCGCTGTTACTGGTGTTAACGTGTTTCACAGCTGTGATTTGATAGGGTGATGCTTCCATCATAGAAAGTTGAAAAAAACGAAGAAAAAAATCTCAAAAGTTTTAAAAAGTTTAAAAAAAAACGACTTTCCCTTTTGAGGCCATCACGCTCTAAAACCACCATAACCCTAAATCCATAGATGTGTAAACTGAAAAAAAATTTTTAGTATATTTGTAGTATAACTTTAAAAAAAACATCATGGATGGATTGTATGTAAAAAATGGTAGATTAATTAACGACAGGCAACCTTCTGAAAGTGGAATTGCTAAAGCTTGTTCTATAAAAAAATCTGTTGACAGGGAGCGAAAAGTAAACCAAATAGCAGATGGAATTGAAAGAGCAGAAATGAGAAAGTCTTTTAAGTTTTTATAATTTACAAATCGAAATAACTAGAGGATCCTACTTGGGTTCTCTTTTTTTTTGTATAAACAGCATTTCACTATATTTCAAGCATAAAGTAAGCATAACATAACTAACTAAATATCAACAGCTTAAATGCTTTATTATATAATTATGCTCAAAATGCTTACTTTTAAGGATAAATAAAATATATTTAATTTGTATAAAGCAATTATTTATACTGTTATAAATTATCGAAATTTTACAACATTTTCAACATTAGAGCATATTAAAAAAAACTGTATATTTGCATAAATTAAATCTAATTAAATGAGCAATTATATTCCAAAGAACCTTGAGTTCGATCAAGCAGGTCGTAATAAATTAATCAAGGGTATCACAACAATTTCAAAAGCGGTAAAGAGTACACTTGGCCCTCGTGGCAAAACCTCTATAATAGAGTCAACCGATCATGTTGGTGGTATGACTATTACAAAGGATGGTGTAACAGTTGCCAACTCTATATTCCTGGAGGATCCAGTAGAGAACCTTGCGGTTCAGATGTTAAAAGATGCTGCTCGAAGAACAGCTAATTCTGCTGGGGATGGAACGACAACTGCAATTGTATTGACTGAGGCTATTATAAAAGCAGGCGAAGAGTTTTTAACTCCTAAACATAATATAACTGAGGTTGTAAAAGATATAAATCGTTTAAGTAGTCAGATTGTTGACAGTCTTTTACATAAGTCTAAAGAGGTAACACCATCCAGGCTTCTGGATGTTGCTACTATTTCGGCTAATAACGATCATGACCTGGGGAAGATTATAGCAGATGCTTACGATCAGGTTGGTAAGAATGGTATTGTAACAGTTGAGAGGTCACAAAACCATATGACTTTTGCTACTGTAACAAATGGTATAAAGATAGATCGTGGATACACATCAAACCTGTTTATCACAAACCAAAAAAATGATGAGGCCGTACTAGAAGATGTTCTTGTATTGGTATGTGACCAGGAGATAAGTAACATCCTTCAGATAGAGAATGTGCTGAGGCCAGTTATTCAACAAAACAAAAAACTATTGATTATTGGGCCAGTATCAACCAATGTTGTTCAAACATTAGCGTTAAACGTTGTGCAAAATGGATTGAAATTGTGTAATATTATGCCACCACAGTTTGGATACAAGCAACATGAGCTGATGCAAGACATTGCAATGTCGGTTGGTGCTAAATACTTTTCGGAAAAAACAGGAGACGATCTTAGTTTGATCACATTTAATGATTTAGGTCATGCGGATAAGGTTATATCTGGTAAAAGTCAGACAGTTATTATCAAAGATAGCCAGATGACAGAAGATATCGAGAAAAGAATAGAGGATCTAAAAGAACAACAAAGCAACACCGAGATAGTGTCAGACAGGGAGTTTATAGATGAGCGAATCGCTAGTTTATCTGGATCTATTGGAGCTATTTACGTTGGAGGTAACTCTGATGTGGAGCAAAAAGAGAAGTATGATAGGATTGAAGATGCGGTATGTGCAGTTAGATCAGCACTTGAAGAAGGTATTGTCGCTGGAGGTGGAACAACACTATATAAAGTTGCAACTTACATAGAAGATAAGAACAATGGGGTTGCTGGAAAAATACTCGCGAGTGCGCTTCGCGCACCTTTGTTGCAAATTTATGCAAATGCTGGGTTAGATTTATCAAAATCAAAAAAGGAAAAGCTTATGTATGATTCTGGTTATGAGGGATTAAATATAAAAACTGAAGAGTGGGGAGATATGTATAAAATGGGTGTTATTGATCCTTTAAAAGTTACTAAGTCCGCTTTTTTAAATGCAGTAAGTGTTGCAACAACAATACTTACAACTAATGTAATAATTACTCACGCAAGAGCTAAAGAAGCCTGATAATGAGTATGATGAATACAACAAAAAATTGGAAGAAATTAGTATCCATGAAGCCAAAAGAAAAAACTATGAAGCCAGTAGGTAAATATATTGTAATAAAAACAATAGAAGAAGAAATAAAAACCTCATCAGGAATATTATTATCAGCTAGTGATGTTGATGGGTTTAGATATAAAAAAGGAAAGGTAATAAAACCTGGCACAGATGTTAACGTAATTAAAGAAGATGATCTTATTTATTACGATAAAAATTCAGGAGTAACTTTAATTATAGAGGAAACACCACTTACTATTATTCAAGAAAGAGATGTAGTCATAGTTATATAAGTTGGGCGCGCCCAACTTTTAAAACGCCCAACTTTTAAAATATATGAGTTAATCTAGCAATTTGCCCATGTTCTTTTGAGTGAATAAACCCTTCAACTGCTTTTATTCCTCCAACACCATATCCATTTCTATGATGCCAAGAGTCTGATCCACTAGGAGACCTTAGTGATTCAACAGTTATTCCATGATAGTCTTTAGAAGTTTTGTGGTGAATATGATGCGTATAAACGTACCTGTGTTCTGTTTCTGACCACCATTTAGAAAATTCATTGGCCATAATAAGTGGTAAATCAGCTTGTTTTGCGCCATCACCATGTGTAGTTCCAATAAGATTTTTGCCATATTTGTATCCTTTTCTGTGTGCAATACTACAATCAAAGGTTATATTATCGCATTTTCTAAACCATGATTTTATTGAGTCTGATAACATAAATCCAGATACATAGTCATGATTGCTAGGATTGTAAACAAAACGAACATCAGCTATATCCAATAATATTTCTAGTATGTCTACATATAGTTTTTTTGCAGTTAGAAAATTATCATACCACATACCATCTGTATCTTGAGGTGTTCCTGATGTAGTTTTTCTAGAAGGAACGTCAATATGTAGTATATCATTACCTCCTATAAATAAAATTTGATCAATATTAAACCCCTGTGCTTTATTTAGTATTCCTTCAACCCCATCTTTTACTCTTTTAACAGCTATCTGTGAGTTGTATTCTTCTCCAGTTTCAAATGATGTAGCTAGTTTTCCTATATGTATATCAGCAGGATCAATAACTAATAAATGAGAGTCATTACTTCTTTTTCTTTTTATTTTTGGATATGAAGGAGAGTGTTTATTCATCTCCTTTATTACTTTGTTTCTTAACTTATTTATAGATATTCCTTCTTTTTTAGCGTGAATAGAAAAATGTTTTCCTTTATGCCAATAATGATTTATATCTTCTATAGGTATTCCTATTTCTTCACATTCTTTTTTTAATGCTCTGTGATCTGTTATTAGATTGTATTCTTCTTCATCTAATCTAGGTCTGTATTCCATTGTATTAATTTATTTTTCATAACAATAAAAATACAACATTTTTTTTTGTATATTTGATTTGATTAATTTTTCATGGATTAGTTATTTTATTTTAAGATTTATTTAGTAAAAAAATGCAACCTTGTTATCCAACAATATTGGTTGCATTTTTTGTTTCTATATTTATTTTTTTAATCATGTTTCGATTAATTTTTTCCACATAAGATGGATCAGAATGAAATAAAGGATTTGAAAATTCTAATTCGGAAATTTCTTCTCCGTTTAGTTTTTTATATATATTGTTAATTGCTCTCTTTCCTTTATAGCTTAGTTCGTATAAGGTAGTTTGATTTCCTTCTCGTTTTCTCCAGACTTGAATCCATTTATTTTTTAGTAATCTACTAAATCTAACACGATCCCACGACATTAATTCTTCGTACTCTTTAAATTGACTTTTGTTAAAAATCTGTTCACTGTATAAAAAGAACATCATTTCTAAATCTGGATAGCTTAAATCGTATTTTTTTTGCGCCCAAAATCTTATTACTCTCCAGTATTTTAAAAAGTCATGATCTGGTTGAGTTCTTCTTGTGTTTTTTCTTTGAGTTACTCCTTGAATTTTCATTAAATTAAATTATTATATTTGTAGGTATAAATTAAATAAAAAATTTCTTTAAAAAACAATATTTATTATGAAAAAATCAAATAGAAAACTTGTTCCTTATTTTACAGCAGCAAATGTAAGTATGGGTGGAAGGCCTGAAAAAGTAGGATTATTATCTAACAAGCAAATTTCAAATAGTGTTTATGCTAAATGCGGTAAAAAATAATGGCTTACAAACAAAAATGCTGGAAAGGTTATGTTGCTAAAGGAACTAAAAAATCTCCCAGTGGAAAAACGACAAAAAGTGGTCAAGTCAAACGAGTTAACAACTGTGTAAAAAAATAATTTATGCCAAAACCAAGAGCAGGAAAAGCAAAAGTTAAAGTAACAGCTTCTGGAAAAAGAGTAAGTTATGGACAGGCAGGTAGTGCTAGAGGCGGTGGCCCAAGAGTAAGACCAGGAACGTCTAAAGGTGATGCGTATTGCGCTAGGAGTTATGGCATAAAAATGGGTTTACCAATTGGTAAAAGAAATGATCCTAATACTCCAAATAATTTATCTCGTAAAAGATGGAAATGTTCTGGTAAAAAGTCAAGAAGATAAAAAAAATGATAATTATTATTATTTGTATCTTTGATTTTTGAAGTATTAATTAATTAAAACTTTTTATTATGAAACAAGGTTATAACGACAGACTAGATGAGTCTTTAGGTTCTAGAAATGGGAAAAAATCTCAATCAATGAAAGATCGTAGAGATGAGAGTAAGTCAATGTCTAAAAAAATGTATGGTCATTCTTATGGTGCTGACAAGTCAATGTCTTACAGACATACTCAAAAAATTGTTAGACACGATCATTTAAGATAATATTTTGGCGAATAATTGGATAAAAAAAGCAACCAAAGGGATGCGTAAAGACAAACCTTGTACTGGTTCTAAGTTTGGAAGTTCATCTTGTCCTAAAGGATCAAGAAGATACAACCTGGCTAAAACATTTAAAAAAATGAACAGATGAAAAAAGAAATAAATTTAAATAAACCAAATATTTTTAAAAGATTTTTTCGTTTTTTGAAAAAAAAATGGAACTCTTTACTGTATTGGTTAATGTTTAAAAATTACACTTGTACTACTTGTTTTGGAAAGTCTGAAGACTGTAATTGTAAATAATGAAAACAACAGTAACGAAATTAAAACCTAAAGGATTAGGAGATACAGTAAAAAAAGTAGCAGATGCTATCGGTGCTAATCATATTGCAGATGCATATGAAAAGGTTACAGGGAAACCATGTAACTGCGATAAGCGACAGGATACTCTTAATAGAGTGTTCCCATATAGTAAATAAGAGAATTTTTAACCCTCTAAATTAAAAAAAATGGCATATCCCAAAATTACGGTAAACACAGGTTTAGCGTTAGAAGTCATATCTAGTGACACATTACCAATTCCAGATCCTGATGTACCAGTAATATCTGGAACAACTACAGCTGCTACAACAGATAAATTAGTTGACGTTGGAGCAGACTTCAGTGAAGTTGAAGTCGGAGATATAGTTTATAACACAACAGATAATACTTCAGCAACAGTAGTAGCAATAGATAGTTCTACTATATTAGAAGTAAGTGCTGATATATTTACATCTCCAGAAGCATATACTATATTTTTAGGTGGCCCTAATGGTTCATCAAGAATAAATTCTTCTGACGGATGTCTTCTTTATGTAGGAAGTAGTGAAGCGTCTCAAACAGTAGCAAATTCATACGTTAACGTTAAAGTTCAAACTGTTTCTGGTAATGACATTACATTCACTGGTTTTCCAGTAGGTAATTACTTACCGATACAGATTATGAAACTTTATACCACAGGAACAACGGCAGCAACTGCAAATAATTGTATTGCTATTTGGTAAAACAAAAATTATGACACATATAACAATGACAGATTTAAAAATATACGCAATTAATGCACTTGCAATGGGGATAACTACATTTACTAACTTAGAAATTTGGTTAAAAATTATTTTACTTTTAGTGACAATTGGTTACACAGTTACTAAGTGGATAAAATTAAGAAGCAAAAAATAAATGAGTAAAAGCGTAATTTTACAAAGAGTGTGGATGGACTCAAATCAGTCTACAGGTTCTTTAATTGTTTTAAATAAATTACGTCAGCCTATTTATATTAGTCCTTGTATTGAAAGAGGTGATAGAAACAATGAACAAAATGTATCTAACATTCCAACAGGAACTTACCCTTTAGTATGGGAGCTTAGTCCTAAATTTGGAATGGTTTGGGAATTAAAAGATGTTCCTAATAGATCCGAGTGTAAGATTCATGCTGCTAATATGTGGAATCAAATAAATGGTTGTATTGCTCCAGGAACTTATTTAGGAGATCTTAATGATGATGGTTATTACGATACGTTAGCGAGTGGAGATGCTCTTGAAAGATTTAATAATTCTTTAAAAGATATGGAGGATATTGGTACAACTATAACAATATTTAATTCTTATCTTTAAAAAAACATAAAATGAAAAAAATATTAGAATTTTTTGGTTCAAATGTAATAGGGGATATCGGTAAGGTAATTGATAACTTGTTTACTTCTGAAGAAGAAAGAATAAATGCAAGAAATAAAATAATACAGGTTTTAAAAGAAAAAGAATTAGAGCTTCAGAAAATGCAAACTGAAATAATTATTGCAGAAGCTAAAGGTAATTGGCTTCAAAGAAGCTGGAGACCAATTCTAATGTTATCTTTTGGATTTATTGTTATATATAATAAATTTGCTGCTCCATTATTTGGTTGGCCAATACCGATATTAGAAGGAGAGTTTTGGACTTTACTTCAAATTGGTATAGGTGGATATGTTGTGGGAAGAAGTGCTGAAAAAATAGCAGATAAAATAACGATTACAAAAAATAAGTAATGGCTAGAATTAGTTCATATAAAAATGCAAGTCCTGTAGTTGGAACAGATAAATGGATTGGTACAGATTCACAAAATCATGATCAAACTAAAAACTTTACTGCTGATTCTGTAGCTCAATATATTCGTGTAAATGGAAAAGTTGCAGTAGCTGGTCAGCTTATTTACAAATATGTTCTTGATCCTAATACTTCTATGGGTAGTTTTTCTTTACCTACTGGAGCATTAGACATTCAACCTTTTAATACTATAACTGAATTAGTCATATCAGAACAAGATAATACACCACAAAATGTAGTAGCTTTTTTAGATTATTTAATTAATTCAAATATACTTATTGGAGAACAAAATGACATATCTAATTTTGGGCATTACAAGGTTACGAATTATACTATTAATCCAAACAATAATAGTTTTTACAATATTAGTCTCACTTATTTAGGTGGAAATGGCTTTTTAGAAAAGGATAAATATTATGATATTGTCAACTTTACATTAGCTGGAAGTGAAGGAGATAAAAGTTATATCTTTACACAATCAAATCCTAATACAGTATGGACTATAAATCATAATTTAAATAAGTACCCATCAGTATCTGTTGTAGACACATCAAATACTATGGTTGAAGGATTAACTGAATATACAGATAAAAACACATTAACAGTAACTTTTACGGCAGGATTTGCTGGGAAAGCATATTTAAACTAGTAATAATAATTAAAAATTAAAAAAAAATGGCAATTAAATTCTTAAATGGTGTAGATCTAAATCAAAACCAGCTGATAGCAGCAAGGGTTGAAAATTTAGGAACGGCCCCTGCAACACCAGTTGAGGGCCAAATTTATTATGACAGTACTCCTGGAGATAAGGCATTATATTTCTGGAATGGTACTTCTTGGGTTTCAACCGCTGGATCTGGAGGAACTGTAACAGTTGTAGGAGCAAGTCACGCGGGTAATGCTTTTACAGCTAGTATAGGTAATAATGCAAATATTAATCCATCTGTTGATATTACTGTTGTTGGTAACTCTAATCAATATATAAATGGTGCTGGTAATTTAACAACATTTCCTACTATTCCTCAAGGAGATATTACAGCTATTGTAGCTGGATCTGGTATGACAGGCACATCTTTAAGTGGGCCTATTCCAACATTAAATGTTATTGGTGGTACAGGTATTACAGCAAATGCTGATGATATTCAAATAGATTATACTGGTACGGACAACGCTATTTTAAGTGCTGCTTCTAGAAGTGTAGCTCTTACAGATAGTATTTGGTTTAACGATGATACTGATAATGTTATAGGTTTTGATACTGTAGCTGATTTATTAGCTTTAGCTCCTCAAGGTGATATCACTGGTGTTTCTGGAGGTACTTATATAACTGTAACAAATGGTAGTGGCCCTGTTCCTGTTGTTAGTCATAATAGTACGAGTAGAGGTGATACTACTTCTACCGATGCTCCTGGTTTTGGTGGTAATTTTGAAGCTGTTACAAGTGTAACAACAAATTCAACTGGTCACCTTACTTCTATTGATGTTTCAACTGTTACTTTACCTGCGGCTAGTTTTACAAGTTTAACTCTTGCAGGATCTTCAGGAACAAATAGTACTATAACAAATGGAAATACAATTAGCATCCTAGCTGGATCTAACATTTCTACTACAGGTAACGGAACTGATGGGGTTACAATTGCATATACTGGTGGAACTGGTACAATGTCTAGTTGGACTTTATCTGGAGATTCTGGCCCTAGTCAAACTATTAGTAATGGAAATACAGTTGACATTGCTGGAGGTACATATGCTACGACAGTAGCTAGTGCTACAGATAGAGTGACTGTAAATGTAGATGGAACAACAGCTGCTACGGCATCTAAGCTTATTGCAAGAGATGGTAGTGGTTACGGTTATGTTATTACGCCAGCATCTGGAGATAGCTCTACAAAAATAGCTACAACAGCTTTTGTCCAGGCTTCTTTAACAGGATTATTAGAGTTTAAAGGTGGGTTTAATGCTACAACTGGTGCGATTGTTGGTGGTGGAAATTTAACGTCTGGAGGAACAAGAGTTGCTGTAGAGGTAGGTGATTACTATGTAGTAACCGTTGCTGGTAACTTCTTTGGAAATGCAGCCACACCATTAACGCCTGGTGATTCTGTTATAGTTCAAACAGCTGCGGCTGCTGGAGCTTCTGTAGAAGGTGACTTTATAGTTGTACAATCTGATACAGATTTAGCAACTTCAACAACTGTAGGTTTAGGTAATGTAGCTGCTGGAAGTGGTATAGGGGTTGTTTATAGCGCAGGAACTGCAACAGTGTCTAACACATCTCCAAATATAGTACAAAATTTATGGAGTAGAATTGATGCTGATTCAGGTACAACAACAGCTAACAGTCCAACAGATATATTAGACATTGTTGGTGCTGGCGGTGTAAGCACTTCAATTACTGGGGATGTACTTACTATTACTGGTGCTTCTACTTATGTTTTACCTCAAATGACAGCTACTACTCGTGGTGGTGCTGAATTATTTTCTAATACTGTTCAATCTACTGCGGCTAACTCTGTAACATCTACAGCTTCTAGAACTTATGGACTTCAATTAAACTCAGCAAATCAATTAGTAGTTAATGTTCCATGGGTAGATAATAACACTCAGCTTGTATCTAGTGTTGATGAGACAACTCCAGGCACTTCGTCAGGAACTCCAATTGTTGTTAATCCAACTACTGGTAATGTTCTTGTAAAGTCAATGGCTTATGCTGGTACTAGTAATGTAGGTCACGTTCCTGCTGGTGGTGGAAGTACAACATTCCTTAGAGGTGATGGTACTTGGGTTGTTCCAACAAACACACAGGGTGTAACAACTATTATTGCTTCAACAGCGAATAGTAGAGTAGGTCTTACACCAACTACTAGTTCTACTGGAGCTGTTACAATAGGACTTAATCTAACAGGATTAAGTGCCGTAACAACACCAGCAACAACAGATACTTTACCTATCTATAATGCTTCAACTAACAAAAAGATCACAGTAGCTAATTTAGCTAACGCTATTACTGATGCTACTAGTTATGCTGAAACAATAACAGATACAGATTTAACAATTGATCATAATTTAGGGACAGAAGATGTGATAGTTCAATTGTATGATGTAACAACATCTGCAAATGTCTTTGCTGATATAACTAGAATTAGTACTAATAGGATTGGAGTTACGTTTGGATCAACTCCAGCAAACTCAATTAGAGTATTAGTTCAAAAAGTTATAGCATAATAATAATTAAAAAAGCCTTCTTTAATTAGAAGGCTTTTAATTTACTTTAGAAGTGTATGAAGTTTTTAAGTAACGTAGAAGTAGAGGAAGGTTTAAAAGATTCCAGCGGTGATTTAGGTTCTCCTGGTCAAATATTAAGTTCTACTGGTACTTTGACTAACTGGATAACACCTACAACTGGTGATATTACAGGTGTAACCGCAGGAACAGGTATGACAGGTGGTGGTACTTCGGGTACTGTTACATTAAATGTTATTGGAGGAACAGGGATTGATGCAAATCTTGGTGATATTTCGATTGATTCAACGGTATTAACAACTACAGGAAGTCAAACTATAACAGGAGCTAAAAGATTTAATGGTAGTATTCTCGATGCAGGTGGTTCATCAGGTTCGCCAGGACAAGTTCTTGCTAGTACAGGGGCAGGTCAGGTTGATTGGGTAGCTGCTGGTGGTGGTGGTGGAGGAACTATTAACGGTTCTACAGTTGCAACTAGAATAGCTTTTGGTGCTGCTAGTTCAACTACTGAAATAACTAGTGATCCTGGTTTAAGTTATACTTCTCAAAATGGTTTAAGTGTTGGAGATACAACAGGAAGCGGAAATTCCATTATAAATATGGATAAAGGTTCAGCAGGACAATCTCGTATTGTTATGAGTGAAACAGGTACTGAAAAGTTGTCAATAAAACTTGATTCTTTAGAAGAAAGTTATATAACATCAGTCAATAAACTTACGATAGCTACTAACGGCACAACTAAAGATATACTAATAGATTCCACAGGAAATGTAGGTATAGGTGACTCAACCCCTTCGTCAACTTTAAGTGTAGATGGAGGAGTTCAGATTGGTAACGATACTGCTACGTCTGCGGTAGACCTATATAATAAAGTAGGTACTTTTAGATATAGAACTACAACAGGAATTAAAAACTTTAGTTATGTAGATATGGTTATGCAGACAGCAGGAACGGTTGGTGCATCAACAGGAACTTATGAGTGGGTTAATATAGTACAAAACTCTTGGACATAATATGGCAGAAAAAAAATATATGACAGACTCTATTACTGTAACAAGTAATATCGTAGATAGGTTAGGTGCTACAGGAACTAATGGTCAAGTTTTGAGTTCAACAGGAACTGCAACAGAATGGGTTGATAGTTCAGGTGGTACAGATGCAGATTATTTTAGAGCGCCTTTGCTTTCGCTTACCACAATAAACAGCAGTTTAACTATGTCTGAGTATGCAGTAATAGGCTCACCTACAAATAATAATGGAGGATGGACTTCAACATCTACCTTAATTACACCTGCAAGTGTAGGTATATACGAAGTTAGTGTTATGTGTTATTACACAGGTGCTGTTCAGAGGGCTAATGTTGGAATGACTGTTGCTATTGATGGTGTTTTTGATCAACCTATTGCGGCTATGGGTTACATTAGAAATTCAAGTGGTCATAATGAATCTAGTCTTACTTTTACTTCTCTTGTTGAAATAGAAATAAATTCAAAAGGAGATATGGAAACAATTAGCATAGGATTTCAAAGACTTGCAGCAGCAGGTACTATAACTGTTGATGGTGCTAAAAGTGGTATAAGTGTTATACAGATAGCTTAATGGGAAAAGAGTATATAACAGATGAGTTGGAGGTTTCAGGGACTCTTTGTATTCCTGATTCTGACACTCCAGGAACTAATGGTCAAGTTGTTACCAAAGGTAATGGAGGTATATTGCAATGGGCAACACCTTCAAGTGGTGGTGTAAGTAATTCATTTACTCCTGTTTATTTGAAAACAAATTTTGTAAATGAAACAGTTAGATTTACTAGTAGTATGTCGAAAAGAGATGTTTTTAACACCACTCCTGTTTTTTCTAGTGCTGGTATATCTGTTACAAATGTTCAAGATATAACAGTAACATCTCCAGGTATGTATAAAATTACACTAATGGCTTATATGACATCCAATAGTAATAGAACAAATTTAAGTTTTCGACTTGCTTTTGATAGTGTTTTTTCAGGGCCTGTTGCAGCTATGGGGTATATTAAAACCTCAAATGGTCATAATGAAAGTAGTGTTACTTATAGTTATACAGCTTATATTTCTTCAAACGAAGAGATATCTGTAGGAGCGCAACAACTAACAAATTTCTTTGATACGGTTAATATAATAGGAGGAACTTCTAGTTCAATTTCTATACATAAAATTGGAAAACAAATAGTATAAATTAAAAAAAAAGATATGATAACTTATTATTGGGATTGCACAAGGGTAGACGCTTACCCTGAATATGAGACAGGAGGAGATACTTATCCTGATGTTGTTTTTTATATAAATTGGAAGGTTATTGCAACCTCAGACGTATTAGATCCTGAAGGGATTCCTTACACTACGTATAACGAAAATTCTATAGAAATAGACGTAAGCAATATAACGGACTTTATTCCTTTTTCAGAATTGACAAATGAAATTTCTGTAGAGTGGACTAAATCAACAATGGGAGTTGATGGGGTTGCTTTGGTAGAAGAAGGTTTGGCTTATGGAATTGATCAGCTAATAAATCCTAGTGTTGTAGCTTTAGTAATATCTTAATAGTAGTAGAATTATTTTGCTTATATTTGTCTAAATATTAATAATTTAAATTAAATCAAATGTCAAAAAAATTAACCGAAGAACAATTAGCAACCTTACAAGGTTTACAAGAAGAATTTAATAAGGCAAAAACAGAAATTGCTGATTGCGAAATTAAAAAAGCTTCTTTAATAGTGAGTCTTTCAGAGATCCAAAAAAGATTTGGTGAAGAAGAAAAGGTTTTAATGGAGGAGTTTGGAGAAAATGTAATAATTAATCTGCAAACTGGAGAAATTAAAGAGCCTAAAAAAGAAGAAGAAAAACCTTTAGAAGCAGTAAAATAAATTACAATGGCAAAAATTAGCAACACATCGGCATATCCTAATATTTCAAACCTTGATGCAGCGGATTATTTAATTCTAACTGATGCTGAAAATAGTTTGTTAACTAAGTCTTGTACGATAGGTACGTTGCAAAGTTTTATTGCTAGTGGGGGTATTTCTCTTACAACAACTGGTTCTTCTGGATCTTCTACTCTTATTGATGGTGTATTAAATATACCTGAATATACAGCAGGAGATGTTAACTCTGTAAACACTTTAACAGGATCAGTTGTTATTACCGCTTCTGGAGGATTAACAATTACAGAAACTGGAGCTAGTACAATGAATATTAGTGGTACAGGTGCTGGAAATTTTGTTAGTTTAACAGTTAACGGAAATTCTTCGGCTGCTACATTAATCTCAGGAGTTTTAAATATTCCTCAATATCAACGTGCTATTGCTGTTTCAACAGGAGGTTCGGGTGCAGCGAGTTTAATAGGAGCTAATTTAAATATTCCTTATGATCCAGTAACTTTAAGTACAAATGGAAATAGTGGATTAGCAACTCTTACAGGAACATCTTTAAATATTCCTGAATATCAACGTGCTATTACTGTTTCAACAAATAATTTTGGTGCAGCAACTCTTACAGGAGCTAATTTAAATATCCCTTACAATCCAGTAACTTTAAGTACAAATGGGACTACAGGAGGTGCTACGTTATCTGCTTCTAACAATTTAAATATTCCTGTTTACCAGTCTAATCTTACTCTTGCAACTAGTACAACTTCTGGTGCAGCTAGTATTTCTGGGGGTACATTAACTATTCCAAACTATGGAAATAATGCTGGAGGGCCTGTTCTTGCAGTGTTTAGATTGTCAATATCAGGTACTACTTTAAGTGGTAGTGCTTTTGTGAATAATTTTTCAGGATCATGGGTTTTTACTAGAACTGGTGCTGGGGATTATGTAGCTACAAATTCTAGTGCATCAATGACAGAAGGGTATATAATGTGTTTGGTAAATAATCCAAATGTTACAGCCTCTCCAAATGGTGCTGGTGGTGGAACTTATCCAGAACAAACAATTGCTGAAAGAAAAACCTCTACTGAAATAAAAATAATAAATTTTGATCTTTCTACTGCTGGAATTGGAGTAAAAAAAGACTTTGGATCTTCTGATGTATGGGTTGAAGTTAGAAGTTACCCACTATAAAATGGATATAAGAAAAATCTCTATAGGATCTGATTATAAATCTAATGCAATGCATTATATTGTTGGTCAAAATGTTCTTGGAGGATCTTATCATATATTACATATTCTTTACGATTTTGATTCTTATAAAATATGGATAATAAAAGGAGATGAGGTTGTTCTTTGGAAAGAATTTAAAAATACATTACCTATATCTTTAGAGTATAATATTAATTTTTAATATGAAAAATATAATTCAAAAAGATTGGAAAGATATACTTTGGGAAAAAATGTCAAAAGAAGAAAAAGAATCACCAAGTGTATTTAATAAAAAACCAATTGAAAAGGATAAAAAGAAATTAGTGTAAATTAAATAAAATTAAATGAAATCTCCTTATAGTTTTATTGTCAGTCCAAAAAAGGGCAGGCGATATGATAACATAAAAAAATACGGAAATAAAAATTTTATTACAAGCTCTTCTGAAGAAGATCATAGCTCTTCCAATCGTTTTGCAGTAGTTGTTTCTACTCCTATTAATTATAATGGCCCAATAAAAAAAGGTGACACTCTTTTAGTTCATCATAATGTTTTTAAGTTTTATAATGATATGTATGGTAATAGAAAAAGCGGTAAAAGTTTTTTTAAAGACAATTTGTTTCTCGTAGATCCAGATCAATTTTATATGTATAAAAATAAAAGCGAATGGATAGGTCATGACAAGTATTGTTTTATTAAGCCTTTAGAGTCAAAAGATGGCTATCTTAAAAAAAGTTCTAAATACGAACCATTAACTGGAACAGTAAAATATATAAATCAAGATCTTTTAGACAAAGGTGTAAAAGTTGGTGATGTGGTTTTGTATCAGCCTGATTCTGAATATGAATTTCTTGTTGATGACGAATTGCTTTATAGAATGTTTACTGATAATATCACTGTTGTGTTATGATATATCACAGAGATGGTTTTTTGGATTCAGAGTATTTTAATGAGATTAATAATTCTATAAACAGTCAAGAATTTATTCCAGTAGATGTAGGTAATGCTTTTTTTTATGTTCAGCCTTCAAACAAAAAGTTTGATGATTATGTTATTAAAAAGTTAGAAAAAATAGAAGGTAAAAAATTATCAAACATAACATCTTTTTTTAGAGTAGCTACAGATCAGCTTGATGCTTCTTGGAGAATACATTCTGATTTAATTGTTAATGGTGAAAAACCAGATAGAGCATTAGTTTTTTATCTTTCTCCTAAAAGAAGAACTGATTTGCATGGTACTGCTTTTTGGAATCATCATATTCATGGAGAAAAACTTTTTGATAATTGCACAAATGAAGAGTATGACACTATGATTAAATTAGATTCAAATGATTTAACTAAGTGGAAACTAAGACAAGTTGTTGATTATAAGCCTAATAGATTAGTATCATACCCAGCAAATTATTTTCATAGTAAATACCCTAATGAGGGTTGGAAAGAAGGAAGAAAAGTTTTTGTAATGTTTTATAAATTTAAATGAAATGGATGTAAAAAAAATTAAACTTCAAATTATAAAAGCTGGAGAAAAAGCTGTTCAACAATTAATAAAAGTTGCTGAAGAGCAAATTATAAAGTATGGAGAAGATGATGAATTAGCAGCTGATAAATTAAAGAATGCTGCGGCAACTAAAAAATTAGCTATATTTGATGCTTTTGAAATACTAAAAAGAATTCAAGAAGAAAAAGACGAAATAGAAGGAGTGGATAATAAAACAAATAACGCGCCAAAAGGATTTGCTGAATCAAGATCAACATAAATTATATATAAAAATTGTAGACTTAATTCCTAATAATGTTTTAGCTACTAAAAATAAAGCTAAATCTTGGAAATATGGGTTTAATGAAAAATACGATATTGTTGTTATTTCTAAGTCTGGAAAAATAGGAGATATTATTTCTATTCAAGGATTAAGAATAGCTCTACCTCTTTTAGAAAAAGATATTTATATAAAAAGTAAAGTTTCTTCTGAACAATACTGGAAGGCTCAAGAAATACCAAAAGCTTTAACTAAAATAAAATCTATATTTCAATGGCATAATACGTCTTCTAGCTTTAAAAATCAATGGGTTGATTATATAGAAAAACAGTTTGATTACAGGGAAAAAGGTTACTGGTTTAAAAACAATGGCGTTCCAACTTATATAACTGGTTCTCATTGGATGTATATTCAGCACACAAAAATAGATGTAGGCCTTCCTGATTTTAGGGAAGCAAATAGAATATTTTTTATTCACTGGGAAGCTTGTAAAGCAGATAAAAGATCTTTCGGTAATGATTATTTAAAAATTAGAAGATCTGGTTTTTCTTATATGGGAAGTGAAGAATGCGCTAATATTGGAACAATAACTAAAGATGCTAGAATAGGTATTCTTTCTAAAACTGGAGCTGATGCTAAAAAAATGTTTACCGATAAGGTAGTTCCTATATCTAATAATTATCCTTTTTTCTTTAAGCCTATACAAGATGGTATGGATAAGCCTAAAACAGAATTAGCATACAGAGTACCTGCTTCTAAGATTACTAAAAAAAACATGTATGAGGATGAGGTTGATGAGGTTGAGGGTTTAGATACAACGATTGACTGGAAAAACACAGGAGACAATAGTTATGATGGGGAAAAATTAAAATTGTTAATTCATGATGAAAGTGGAAAGTGGGAAAAACCTAATAGTATAATAAAAAACTGGGGGATTACTAAAACTTGTTTGCGTTTAGGTAGTAAAATTATTGGCAAATGCATGATGGGATCAACATCAAATGCTTTAGATAAAGGAGGTGAAAACTTTAAAAAGCTTTATTATGATTCTGATGTTACTAAGCGTAATTCAAACGGTCAAACAAAAAGCGGATTATATAGTTTGTTTATTCCTATGGAATTTAACATGGAGGGGTTTATTGATAGATATGGAATGCCTGTTTTTTACACTCCTGAAAAACCTATAATTGGAATAGATGGGGAAATGATTACTCAAGGAGCTATTGATTATTGGCAAAACGAAGTAGATTCTTTGTCTAGTGATCCAGATGCGTTAAATGAATTCTACAGACAATTTCCTAGAACAGAATCTCATGCTTTTAGAGATGAAAGTAAACAGTCTTTGTTTAATCTTACTAAAATATATCAGCAAATTGATTATAATGATTCTTTAATGATAAAGCAGCATATGACTCAAGGTTCTTTTTCTTGGCATAATGGTGTTAAAGATACAAGGGTTATTTGGACTCCTGATAAAAGAGGAAGATTTTTTGTAACTTGGATACCTGAGAAATCATTAAGAAATCATGTTGTTATAAAAAACGGAAAAAAATATCCTGGGAACGAACACATTGGATCTTTTGGTTGTGATTCATATGATATTTCAGGTGTTGTTGTTGGTAAGGGATCTAACGGTTCTTTGCATGGTATGACTAAATTTAATATGGATACAGCTCCAAGCAATGAGTTTTTTTTAGAGTATATTGCTAGACCGCAAACAGCAGAGATTTTTTTTGAAGAAGTTTTGATGGCTTGTATATTTTATGGTATGCCTATTTTATGTGAAAACAATAAACCAAGATTATTGTATCATTTTAAAAATAGAGGTTATAGATCTTTTAGTATAAACAGACCAGACAAAACATTTAATAAGCTTTCTAAGACAGAAAGAGAGTTGGGTGGAATACCTAATTCTAGTGAGGATGTAAAGCAGTCTCATGCTTCTGCTATAGAGTCTTATATAGAAAAACATATTGGTTTAGATTTAGTTGGAAATTATAGAGATCCTGATGATATGGGAATAATGTATTTTCAAAAAACATTAGAGGATTGGGCAAAGTTTGATATAAATAATAGAACAAAATTTGATGCCTCTATTAGTTCAGGTTTAGCTATAATGGCTAATCAAAAACACCTATACACACCAGCTAAAGAAAAATCAAAAATAAGCATTAACTTTGCTAGATATAACAATAAAAATTCTATTAGTCAATTACTTAAATAAATGAAAGACGTAAAAATACAAGTTAACTCAGCTGCGTTTCCAGATCAATTTGCTTCTGATTCGGTAAAAGACACTATGGAGTATGGGTTGCAAATAGGACAGGCAATACAGTATGAATGGTTTAGAAGAGAAGGAGGATCTTGTAGGTTTTATTCTCAATGGGCAGAGTTTAATAAATTGAGGTTGTATGCTCGTGGAGAGCAGTCTATTGCAAAATACAAAAACGAAATTTCTGTTGATGGAGATTTATCTTATTTAAATTTAGATTGGACACCTGTTCCTATTATTCCTAAATTTGTAGATATTGTTGTAAACGGTATGAATGATAGGCTTTTTAAAATAAAAGCTACTGCTCAAGATGCTATGTCTGCCGAAAAGAGAAATCAGTTTCAAGAAATGATTCAAAGCGATATGATTGCAAAACCTTTGTTGCAACAGATAAATACTGACTTTGGAGTTGATGCTTTTCAAACAAGCGAAGATGAGTTGCCTGAAAATGATCAGGAGTTAGAGCTTTTTATGCAAATGAATTACAAGCCAGCTATTGAGATAGCTGAAGAAACTGCTATTGATACGATATTTTCTGCTAATCACTATGACGAAAGTAGAAAAAGAATTGATCTTGATATTACTACTTTAGGGATTGGTATTGGTAAACATATGTTTCTTCCTGGAGATGGTGTGAGGGTTGAGTATTGTGATCCAGCAAATGTCGTTTACAGTTATACTGAAGATCCTTATTTTAAGGACACTTTTTATTGGGGTGAAATAAAAACAGTTCCAATTACAGAACTTATAAAAATTGATCCTACACTTACTAATGATGATTTAAGTGAGATTTCTAAATATAGCCAATCATGGTATGACTATTATGATGGCGCGGCAGCATACAACAACAGTATGTTTTCTAGAGATACCGCTACTTTGCTTTATTTTAATTACAAAACTACTCATTCTTTTGTTTACAAGAAAAAGAAAATGTCTGATGGAACATTTAAAGTAGTTCAAAAAGACGATCAATTTAATCCACCACAGGAAATGATGGATGAAGGAGATTTTGAGAGAGTGACTAAAAAAATTGATGTTTGGTATGATGGTGTGATGGTTATGGGTACTAATATTATGCTTCAGTGGAAGCTAGGAGAAAATATGGTAAGACCAAAATCTTCTAGTCAATATGCATACTCTAACTATGTAGCTTGTGCGCCTAAAATGTACAAAGGATCTCTAGAGTCTTTAGTTAGAAGGATGATTCCATTTGCAGATTTAATCCAAATGACTCATTTAAAAATACAACAAGTTGTTTCTCGTGTTGTACCTGATGGTGTTTTTATAGATGCAGATGGATTAAATGAGGTTGATCTTGGAACAGGTAACGCCTATAATCCTGAAGATGCTTTAAGACTATACTTTCAAACAGGTAGTGTTATTGGTAGAAGTTATACTGGAGATGGAGAGTATAATAACGCAAGAGTTCCTATTCAGCAATTAACATCAAATAGTGGCGCTAGTAAGATGCAAATGCTTATTACTAACTACAATCATTATTTAGATATGATAAGGTCTGTAACAGGCTTAAATGAAGCGAGAGATGGATCTAGTCCTGATCCTAATTCTTTAGTAGGGGTTCAAAAATTAGCAGCTTTAAATTCTAATGTAGCTACTAGGCATATTTTAAATGCAAGTTTATACATAACAAAAACTTTAGCTGAATGTTTGTCGATTAGAACAGCAGATGTTTTAGAGTACGCAGACTTTAAAGATGAATTTGCTATGCAGATTGGTAAGTATAACTTAGGAATACTTGAAGATATTAAAAATCTATACTTGCATGACTTTGGTATTTTTATAGAAATGGCTCCAGATGAAGAAGAGAAAGCTATGTTAGAGCAAAATATTCAAATGGCATTATCTAAAATGGATATAAATCTTGAAGATGCTATTGATATTAGAGAACTTGCTAATATAAAAATGGCAAATCAATTGCTAAAAGTTAAGCGTAAGGCTAAACAAGAAATGGAGCAACAGCAAAAAGCTCAAGAACAGCAAATGGCTTCTCAGATGCAAATGCAGGCGCAGAAAGCCGCTGCTCAATTAGCGCAACAAACAGCTCAGGCTGAAATGCAATCTAAAATTTCAGTTAAAGAAGCTGAAACATCTTTTGATATTCAAAAACTCCAAACAGAGGCTGAATTAAAAAAACAATTAATGCAGGTTGAATTTGATATGCAAATGCAATTAAAGGGTGTTGAACAAGAAAATATATTATCTAGAGAGGATAACAGAGAGAAAGCTAAAAAAGAAAGGATTAATCAGCAATCAACAAATACTTCTAAAATAGCAGAGCAAAAGAAAAGAAATTTAACTTCAATAAACTTTGAGTCTAATGAAGATAGTTTAGATGGATTTGATTTTGCAGAATTTAATCCAAGATAATTAGCTTAAATATATAATTAAATTAATACTAACTTTGTAAAAAATTAAATCAAATGAGTTTTGAAGTAAAATCAGTTGACGTAAATGTCGAAGAAAAATCAAGAGCGCAAGTTGAAGAGACTCTTTTAAAAAAACACGAAGAGCAATTTGAAGATACAGCAGATAAACCTGTTGATGATGGAATTGATCGTGTAAATTTTAGTAGTCAGGAAACCCAAGAAATAAAAGTAGAAGATACCCCTGTTGAAGAAACAGAGGTAAAATTAGAAGAAAATGACGTTCTTTTATATATTAAGAATAGATATGACAAGGATATAAATTCTGTTGATGAATTATTTGCGGAAAAAGAGGCAAATAAAGATTTACCAGAAGACGTATCTAAGTATTTAAAGTATAAGCAGGATACTGGTCGTGGCATTAATGACTTCATAAAGTTACAAGAAGACATTGATGAAATGGAGGATAATGCTATACTTACTAGCTATTATGAATCTACCGAAGAAGGGTTGGATCAGCAAGATATCCAGGACATTATCGATGATAAATTTTTATATGATGAAGATTTAGATGATGAAAAAGATATTAGAAAGGCAAAATTAGCTAAAAAACGAGAGCTTGTAAAAGCTAAATCTTTTTTGAATGAGCAAAAAGATAAGTATAAAGTTCCTCTTGAGTCAAGCGGGGATGGATTATCTAAAGATCAACAAGAAAGTTATAATGCTTACAAGAAATCAGTCGAGGACTCTAAAAGTGTTGCGGAGCAAAACAAAAAGAAGTATGAATATTTTTTAAATAAAACCGAGTCGGTTTTTAACAATGATTTCAAAGGTTTTGAATTTTCAGTTGGTGATAAAAATATTTCTTTTAAACCAGGAGATGCACAAGAATTAAAAAATCGTCAAGCAGATGTCAATAATTTTATTGGCCAATTTATGGGAGATGATGGTTTAATATCCGATGCTGAGGGATATCATAAAGCACTAGCGGTGGCTATGAATCCTGATAAGTTTGCTAAACATTTTTACGAACAAGGTGTGGCTGCAACTATAGATAATGTTTCTAGAAAATCTAAGAACATAAATATGGATGTAAGACAGCAATCACAATCAGTTTCTAAAAATGGAATAACAATTAGACCTGTTAGCAGAAGTAACGATAATGGAAAGGGACTCAAAATTAGAAGTATTAAAAAACAATAAATTTTTAAATTATGGCAGTAAATGCAACACCAGGATTTGACTTGCAGCCAAGTGCGCAACAAACTCCTTTATCAACAAATTATATAAATAACTTTGATTTCTTGAATCAATATCTTCCAGATGTTTATGAGAAAGAATTCGAACGTTATGGAAACCGATCAGTAGCATCATTCTTGAGAATGGTAGGCGCTGAAATGCCTTCTAACTCTGACCTTATTAAATGGGCAGAACAAGGAAGACTACACACGAAGTACCAGGCAGTAACTTCAGCAGGAGCCGCTGGAGTTGACAATGCTGTTTGGACTATTCCTAACAACATCCAAAACTTTAACCCAGCATTAGGCGGAACATCTAACCAGGCAGCTTTTAGAGCAGGTCAAACAGTTATGATTTCTGACAATACAGTTGGTTCTGCTTTACAGAATAAAGGGATTATTACAGTAGCTCCTACGGCTGCTAATCCAAATCAAGTAACAATTGCATATTACGAAGCAGGTGGTCAGACTATGGCTGCTGGTGTTTCTTGTGATATCTTTATCTACGGTTCTGAATTTGCTAAAGGTGTAGAAGGAATGCAAGGTTCTTTAGAATCTGACGATTACTTTTTTCAAAACAAGCCAATTATAATCAAAGACAAATATGCTGTTTCTGGTTCTGATATGGCTCAAATTGGATGGGTAGAAGTTACATCTGAAAATGGCGCAAGCGGATACTTATGGTATATGAAATCTGAGCATGATACAAGACTTCGTTTTGAAGATTATTTAGAGACAGCAATGATTGAAGCAGTACCAGCAGCAGCAGGTTCTGGAGCAGGAGATTATCTTCAAGGTGTAGGTGCAGGATTAAGTGCAGCTGATTCTTCTGGATCAGAAGGTATTTTCTATGTAGTTGGAAACAGAGGTAATGTTTTTGGCGGTGGAAATCCAACAACTCTAGCTCAATTTGATAACATCATTCAAAGACTTGATAAGCAAGGATCTATTGAAGAAAACGTTATTTTTGTAGACAGACAATTTTCATTTGACATTGACGATATGTTAGCAGCACAAAACTCTTACGGAGCTGGTGGTACTTCATATGGTTTATTTGACAATGACAAGGACATGGCTCTAAATTTAGGTTTCACAGGATTCCGTAGAGGTTACGATTTTTACAAGTCTGACTGGAAATACTTAAACGATCCTACTATGAGAGGTGGTATAAACGCAGGTGCAGTAAACGGACTTTTAGTTCCAGCTGGATCTACAACTGTTTATGATCAAATCTTAGGTAAAAACGCTAAGAGACCATTCTTACACGTTAGATATAGAGCTTCAGAAACTGAAGACAGACGTTATAAGTCTTGGATCACTGGTTCTGCTGGTGGAGCAAAAACTTCTGACTTGGATGCAATGGAGGTAAACTTCTTGTCTGAAAGAGCTGTATGTACTTTAGGTGCAAACAACTTCTTCTTATTCCAAAAAGCGTAAGTAGTTATTATTAAAAGAGGGTGAACGGTATGCAGGCAAATGTTCCCTTAGTAACCCTCTTTTTTTTTATATAAATCAAATCAAATTATATTATTATGAATAAAAAGAAACCAGAATTTAAGGCGAAAGCCTATCGTCTAACAGGAAACAAAGCGCCTTTGTCTTATATGTTATCCTCTAGACATTCAACAAGATCTCCTTTATTATATTTTGACGAAAAAGAAGGTACTAACAGACCTTTACGTTATTCAAGAAATCAAAAATCTCCTTTTGAAGATGAGCAAGATGGTAATGCTATTTTAGAACCTATTGTTTTTGAAGATGGAATGTTAACGGTTCCTAAAGAAAATCAAGTGTTACAAAAATTTCTTCATTTACATCCTAGTAATGGTAATGTGTTTCAAGAAATAAATAAAGAGCGAGATGCTAGTGCGGAACTAGAAGTTGTTGAAATGGAAATTGAAGCTCAAATAGAAGCTAAAAAAATTACAGCAGACATTAAAAAACTAACTCAAGTTTGTCGTGTATTAATGGGTAATGGAGTTGAAAACATGACATCTCCTGAACTTAAAAGAGATTTACTTGTGTATGCTAAACATAACCCAGAAGATTTCTTAGACACAATTAATGATCCTATGCTAGAACTTATGGATGATGTTCATCAGTTCTTTAATGCTACACTTTTAACTTTTAGAAATAACGGTAAAGATGTTTACTATAATCTTCCTAATAATAAAAAGAAAATGATGACTGTTCCCTTTGGAGAGGATCCTCATTTTATTGTAGGATCTTTTATGCAAAGTGATGAGGGATTAGAAGTTTATAAGCTTCTTAAAAATAAAATAAAATAAAACCTTATCTTTGTTTTTTATTAACCCATTAAAAACTTTTTATAAAATGGTAAAATTTCTTAAAATTACGAATGCTCCTATTACTGGTCAATTGATTAGTCTTGATGGAGTAAAAGCAGTTGCTACAGCAACAGCAACAGCAGTGGCAGTTACAATCGACTATGTTGATGGAACTACTACAACGGTAACAACAGATGCTCAAGTAGCTCACGATGTTTACGACTCTATATTAAACAATATGGAAGTAGCTTTAGCTACATCTTGGCAGAAGCCTTATTTTGAAGTGTCACTTCCAAAAGCAGTAACAAGTATAGTTAATGCATAACGCATTTAGTTAAACTATTAAAGAGAGGTTCTAAAAAAAATAGAGCCTCTTTTTTTTTTGCTATCTTTGTGAAAAGAATTAATTATGCCAATAAATGATGTAAGAAATACGGTATTAGCGATAGCTAATAAAAATAACTATGGATATATTTCTCCGCAAGATTTTAATTTGTATGCACAACAATCTCAAATGGATATATTTGAAGATTACTTTTATCAATACAACGCTCAGCTTACTAAAGAGAATCAGCGTATGTCAGGTACTGGATATGCAGATATTACAAAAGGATTAATTGAGGTAATTGATTATTTTTCTGTAACAAGACCTTTGTCTTTAAGTACGACTCCTCCAACTTTAAGTAATGTCTATTATTTGCCTTCACAAGCAACTACTGGTAGTGATTATTATTTAATGAATAAAGTTTTAGTTTACACTACATTATTAGCTTCAGGGAAAACTACAGGTACTTCAGGTGGTAATAATGCGATAATAGATGCTAACGCTACGTTTATAACAAGCGGTGTAAAAGTAGGTAGTACAGTATCTTTAGTAAAAAACGGCATAACTCAATACGTTACTGTTACACAAGTTCAAAGTGAAAACAAATTAGTTACAACTGACAGCATCAACAGCACTGTTGTATGGGATGCACTTCTTATTTCTTATAATATTTATAATTCAAGTGGAATTCAAGAAGCAGAAAAGGTTACTCATAGTAAAATAACTATGTTAAATAATTCTACACTTACAGCTCCATCAATAGGTTACCCTGCTTATTTAGAAGAAGGTTTAATATTGACCGCTTTTCCAGATAGCATAAATAATATGGGTAGAGTTTTTTCTCAGTATATTAGATACCCTTATACTCCAAAATGGACTTATGTTTCAATAACTTTAGGAGAGCCTGTGTTTGATGCCAGTCAAGCTGATTACCAAGATTTTGAACTACCATTGTCAGACGAACCTGCTTTAATAGCTAAAATATGTAAATATGTAGGTTTAGAAATTAGAGAAGCCGATGTATATGCATTTGGAACAGAGGCATTAGCAAACGAACAACAAACACAAGCATAGATGGGATATATAAATGATTACGCATATTATCAAAATTCAGGAAATAATCCTAGCGATGAAAACTGGGGATCATATCAGTACGTTTCTCTGTTTGATATAGTTAATAATTTTATGTTAATGTATCAAGGAAACCATGCTTTAATAAACAATATTGAAAGGTATCAAATTTTATTTCATGCCAAAAGAGGGATTCAAGAATTAAATTATGATGCAATGAAGGAAATAAAAATCCTTCAATTAGATGTTACATTGGATTTAAGGTTTATACTTCCTCAAGACTATGTTAATTGGGTGAGAGTTTCTGTTCACAAAAACGGAGTATTAATGCCATTGACAGAAAATATTCAAACTAATTGGTCTGGAGCTTATCTTCAAGATCATGATTCTAATATTTTATTTGATCAAGATGGAAATGTATTACGACCTCAACAATCAGAAGTTGATTTAGAGCGAATGATGCGTGGAGGAAAAAGTATTTACCTAAATGAAGGAAACGCTTATAACGGTGCTGAAGGCTATTGCTATGATGGTAGGTGGTATTTTGATTATGCTGTTGGTAGTCGTTTTGGTTTAAATACAGAAACAGCTAACTCAAATCCTACATTTACAATTGATAAACAATCAGGAGTAATTAATTTTAGTAATATTTCTAACGCAGCTTCTGTTGTTTTAGAGTATGTATCTGATGGTATGGAAAACGGAGTAGATGGAAATGTTCAAGTTAATAAATTGTTTGAAGAGTATATTTATGCTTACATTAAATATTCTATATTAAACGGAAGGCTTGGTGTACAAGAATACGTTGTGTCTAGAGCAAGAAAAGATAAGTCATCTTTATTGAGAAATGCTAAAATTAGATTAAGTAATATTCACCCTGGAAGACTCTTAATGAATATGAGAGGTAAGGATAAATGGTTAAAATAATATGCCAATAACTACAACAAACTTTATATTAGGCAAAATGAACAAGTCTGTGGATGAAAGAATTCTTCCAAAAGGACAATACATTGATGCTTTAAATATTAGATTAGGATCTACAGAAGCTACTGAAATAGGTGCTGTTGAAAATTCAAAAGGGAATGAACTTCTTGCTTCTATTGAATATGGTGGTCAAGCTTTATCTGTAGGCGCAAAATGTATAGGTGCTTATGAAGATGGCATGAGAGAAACTATTTATTGGTTTATTCATGACAAGACTAATCAAGTTGCTCCTGAAGGAAAGGTTAGTTTAATAGTTTCTTATAATACTAGCCAACAGACTCTTCAATATCATGTGATTTCAACATCTGTTTTAAATTTTAATGAATTATATTTAATTACAGGAATAGATTTAGTAGATGGAGAGTTGTTGTTTTTTACAGATGATTATAATCCGCCACGAGTAATAAATGTTAAAAGAAATTATCCTGATCCTATAGCAAATGTAGATCAGTTTACTGAAGAATTTATAAGTGTTGTTGTAAAACCTCCAGGGTTTGAAGATAGTGTTGGAAATCACATTCCTTTATCAGTTCCACAGGTTCAATTAGTAACCCTTCCAGGTAATGAGAATTATATGGAAGAAAGATTTATTTGTTTTGCTTATAGATACAGGTATATAGACAATCAGTACAGCGCTACATCTTTATTTACAAAACCTGCATTTAACACTAATGATTTTCAATTTGACACTAGAAATTACAACAATGTTGGAATGACAAATCGCTATAACGGTGCGATTATAACATTTAGTACTGGTAATGAGTTAGTTAAAGAAATAGATTTATTATATAAAGATACTTCTTCTAATATTATTTATGTAATTGAAAGATTTAAAAAAGAAGATTTTGGTTGGGCAGACAACACGAATAAAACATATTCATTTACAAATAGTAAAATATATACTACTTTAGGATCTGATGAATTATTAAGACAATATGATAACGTACCTCGTTTTGCAAAAGCGCAAACAATAATGGGTAATCGTTTATTTTATGGAAATTTTATAGATGGGTATGACTTTAAAAGAAATAGTAATTTAGGAACTAATATTTCTTTAAATTATTCTACTTCTTATCTTAGAGAAGATCTTTCTTTTTTAAGTCTAGAACAAGGTATTCCTGAAAATGGAGTTAATTATACTATTAACCCTTCTCAGTCAACAGCGGTAGAAAATTCTAAAATAAATGTTGATATTTCTGAGATAGCTGACAAACTAAAAACAGGATCAATAATAAATTTTTCTTTTAATTTTACTCACGACAGTCTTAACGGAACTTCAAGTACAACTTGTTTTGATGATAATGTTGAATTTAAAAATGCAGATTTTAATTTAGATATAAGTATTACATTAGAACAAGATTATTCTAGTCCTTATGATTTATTTGTTTCTAGTCAATTTCAAGATGCATTTGGAACAGGAACTTTAGCTGATGGAAGATTTTTACCTATACTTGATGCTCAAAATGGAAACTCTTTAACTGATTTATTTAATAACGCTTTATTATCTCCTGCTGTTTCTTGTGTTTTTACAAAAACCAATAGTAGTATAAATGATTCCACAACACAACAAGGAGTTACTATTACAGCAGTACCAGGGGACAATAGTTTCGATTTGCAAATTATTGCAATGAACTTTCAAAATATAGATGCTACAGATCCACTGAACCCAATAACAACAAATATTTATGAGTATTTTAGATTTGTAAGTTCTGAAACAAGTTATACTGTTGATGCAGACACAAGTAGTTTGCATAGTAATAGAGATTACGAAACAGGTATTGTTTATATGGATGATTATGCTAGAGCTTCTACTGTTTTAGTTTCAGAATATAATACCATATATATAGAGCCTGCTGATTCTGTTAATAAAAACACTATACAAGTTCAAATAAATAGTGTAGCTCCTTACTGGGCAACAAAATATAAATTTGTAGTAAAGCCAAGTTTAGCAGATTACGAAACTATATTCTCTAATTTCTTTTATATTAGACCTTCTGACAACATGATCTTTTTTAAATTAGAAGGAGATAACGCAAGTAAAGTTTCAAAAGGTCAAACTTTAATTGTAAAAAGAGATGTTTCAGGAGCATTAACAAGATTAGAAAAGTGTGAAGTTTTAGATGTAACACCAGAATCTTCAAACTTTTTACGACTTGCTGGTGAAACTGCTGAGGAAGAAAGTCAATTATCTGGACTTTATATGCAAATTAAAAATCAAAATTTTAATGTTGTTTTAACTGATGATGCAGTTGTTGAACTTGGTAATCAATATGCTTCATCATCAACACAAGGTTGTTCTGATACACAGAGGAACATAGGGTATCCTTGTTTTATAACAGATCCAGACACTGGAACGACACTAAATTATACTATCCCAGGAGGTTCTGTTATTAAATTAAAATTTAGAGCTAACAGAAGTGAAACTGGAGCGCCAGGTGGAGCGCCTCATTATCAATGGGTGTGGGAGCAAGAATTTGTAGCAACTAAAGAATATTCTGATTTAAAGAAATGGTATGATGGTGATAATATAAATGTTGCATTAGCTCAGCCTGGAAATGTAAATGGATTTTCTTCAGATGATATAGTTGCAAGTTATGATTCAACTTATTATACGCCTTCTGTTCCAACAACTTTTAATGAATTTGCATACGCTAATAATGTTCCTTGTGAAAGATTTAAAGTTAAACTTGCTTTTTGTCAAGCTATTCCAGGAAATGAAACATCTCCATTATATTTTGGAGTGAATAGTGGTATACCTGGAGCTAACAGAGCTTTTGCTTCTGATAGACAATCATCTATTGAAGCTGATATTATTGTGTTTAGAGCTAACACTTTATTGATTTTTGAATCTGAACCATTAGATGCAGATCCAAATTTTTATTATGATGCTAGTGAAATGTTTGATATTGACTCAAACGGATTCCACTTATCTGGAGGGTTAATTGAACAAGGTGATCAAAATCAAACAAGCAGTCAAGATGCTATTGTTAATTTAGATTTTGCCGATGTTTATACTTTTGGTAATGGTTTAGAAAGTTTTAAAATAAAAGACCAATTAGCTGGAAAATCTTTTCAGTTAGGACAAAGAGTCTTAGCAGTTTCTAATCAAGATTATAAAGAAGCTGACAGGTTTGAGGGGTTAACATACAGTGGGGTTTACAGTAGTAATTCTGGATCAAACAACTTAAATGAATTTAATTTAGGTTTAGTTAATTTTAAAGATTTAGAAACTTCTTATGGGCCTATTCAATTATTGCATTCAAGAAAAACAGATATACTTGTTTTACAAGAAGATAGAATATCATATGTTTTAACAAGTAAAAATTTATTATCTGATTCAACAGGTGGAGGTGTAATAACATCTGTTCCAGAAGTTTTAGGCACACAAATATCTCGTTTAGAGGAGTATGGAATTAGTTTTAATCCAGAAAGTTTTATTGCTTATGGGCCAAGCGTATTTTTTACGGATTCTAAAAGAGGTGCAGTATTAAATTTATTAGGCGAATCTCAAGGTGGAGGTGGAGATGCTCTTAGAGTTATTTCTGAATTAGGAATGAGGTCTTGGTTTAGAGAAGAGTTTTATTTAAACTTAACTACTCAAAAACTAGGAGCTTTTGATCCTTATATGAATGAATATGTTTTATCATTAAATCAAACTCCTATCCCAATACCTCCAGAAGTGTTACCATGTGGTACTCAAGTAACTAGAAATGGTTTACCTGCTGGAGAGGAAATCTCTACAGTTATAAATTATGGAAATTTAATAGGAACAGCTCCTATAAATTATAATGTAACATCTGGAGATATAGTTATAACTGTTCTTTGGAACGGAGTTTCTGTTACAAGTGGAAATTTATCTGGTTCAGGTGTTTATAATTGGGATAAAACTTTAAACACTCCTAATGATGCTACAATTACCATTCAAGCGATAGGAAGTCCAGCAGATTTTGTTATAAATTATAATTGTGTTGTAGGTGTTCCAATCACTGTTGTTAAAGTTGTTCTTAATTCATCTGTAGATTCTAATAAATTTATTCATGCAGAATATTTTTGGGAAAATTCAACAAATATAAGTCCTGTTGATAGTGATTTATGTGAGTTTGGAAATTCTTCGTTAGTAGCTTCTACTTTTGACGTTCAACAAGGTGTTAGAGGTTTAGGTGTTTTCCCTTTTGATGGAGTAGATTTAACTATAAGATCTAATAAAATAAATTTTGATAACTATGATTGGGGATTCCCAAATGATAATTTTAAATATTTATCAAGTAACACTTTATATTCTAATACCGTAAGTGGAATTAGTTCATTATTATTAGGCGCAACTACAATACCAAATTCTAGTGTCACAAATCCTTCAAGCGGTTTATATCAATCAGAAGTTGCAAGTTTATCTATACCATTATCAAATCAGTATTTATATTTAATATATGATTACAGGACAACATCGTGTCAACAATTTTGTTATGATGCTACAGATTTTACAGAGGCTTGTTGTGAATGTTCTATTCCATGCAAAGCGTTTCCTTGTAGTAGTATTCAGCAAGATGCATCTATAATATGTAATCAACCATTGTCAAATATCTATTATCATACTGGTGCTGGCGGAACACCTGTTGTGGGAGATTTTGTTTATTCATCAGCAATTTGCAGCAGTAGTTCAGCTGTTCCTCTTTTAGCTGGATATTATAAAACACAAGGTAATAAATATATACGAGTAACAAGTAACGGAATAGTAACAGAAGTAGTAAATTGCAGTTAAATATAATATTATGGCAACAATAGGAACATATTGTTTTGATGGCGTAAATTTTGCGCAAGCAACATCTTTATACACAGATTCAGCGCTAACTAATTTAGCTCCTGATGGTTATTATGCTCAAGGCGCAATATCAAGAAGACAATTAAATGGTGTTTTATTAAATGCAGTTTCGTGTAGCTCTTGTGTCGATCCTTGTGGTGTAGGGGTAAATGCTTCAGTTAGTAATAATGGTCTCTTTTTCTCTCAATTTGGTTTAGGAGCCGATATTGGCGCTATTGTTGTTTATATATATGCGTATTCTGTGATACCTGATGGAATATTAGCTACTTATAATTCTAATACATACAACAGACTAACTTGTTTAAACAATAATGGTAGTACAATTACCGAAAATGGAGGTTCAAATATTCCATATGCAGGGTTTAATAATCAAGGAACTGAACTTCCGACATATATAGGAAAGAATAACACAAACTTAGTAAATAATTCTCCTTATAACGTAGTGCCTGGTACTAATTGTGTGACTAGTCAACAACTTAGAGATTTTACTTTAATTAATGGAACTTATGTTGATCAAGGAACAAGTCAAATTAAAACAGTAGTTCCTACTCAAGTAGGTACTGCTTCAACATCATATGTTTATACTATGGTTATACCTAAAACATCAGCATCACCATCTGTTTTAGATTTACAAATATTTGCTCCCATTTGTGGCACTTCTTTTAATTATAATTTAGACTGTCCTGTGCTTTTAGATAGTTTTCAAGGATCTGCAAGTCAAGCAAATACAACTTGTGCTGCAAATGTAGCAACATATTATTTTGTTCAAAATGCTCTATTGGTGAATTCAAGCACAATAAGTCCTAAAACAAATTCAACTCCAGAAGTTGGAAATTGGGTTTTTACAACTAATACAGGATCAGCTTATTTAAATGACACTAATACAGATTTATATTACATTATAGATAATACCACTTATATTAAGGTAAAATATGGTGTTGTAATAGAAACAGGAAATTGTACTTAAAAAATAAACAATATGGCAGTACCAGTACCAATAGCAAGTTATACATTATCTTATAATCCAGATGCGGCAGGAGTACTTTCTCAAGAAGGTGGGTGGCCATCTTTCTATTCTTTTATTCCAGACTATATGATAGGAATGAATAATTATTTTTATAGTTTTAAAAGAGGTAATTTATGGAGACATAACACAAATGAAACTAGAAATAATTACTATGGAGTTCAATATAAATCCACTATAACTAGCGTTTTCAATGTAGAGCCTACTTTAAGTATAAAGCTTTTTAAAACAATGTCATATGAGTCTACAACTACTGTGGCTGATACCAGTCAGGCAGCTTGGAGATGTGTTGAGTTAAATACTGATTTAACAGATGGTAGTCCAGGATCAATGCTTTCAACATATTTTGTTCAGAAAGAAGGAGAGTGGTTTAGTTTTTTAAGAAACAATGCTGGAACTTTAAATTACAAATCTCGTTCCGTTAACGGAATTGGAGTAGCTGATAGTATTTCAACTCCAGCGGTTGGGTTTACAACAATTAATTTTAACAATGCGGTTGGTTCAATTATTAGTATTGGAGATTCTGTTTATGCTGTTACCACAGCAGGAGGCGTAGCTACAGCTGATCCAGCTATAATAGGAGAAGTAACAGGCGTAACAACTAACAGTATTACAATTGAAGATTCAAATGTGTTGCCAGTTATTGTTGGACAGTTTATACTTTACAGTAAAAATTCAGTTGCAGAGTCTCATGGAGCAAGAGGTTATTTTATGCAATTTAAATTAGAAAATGATTCAACAGATCCTGTAGAACTGTTTTCTGTAGGCTCTAGTGTGATGCAAAGTAATCCTTAGAATTTATCTATATTTGTTATATGAAATTATCTGTACGAAAGTTAGAAGAAAAAGATTGGGAAGTTTTACCAACATGGTGGAATGAGTGGCCTAAGTGGGTGCAACCAGCAAGAGATGCATTACCTGACAATGGTTTAGGTGGTTTAATGATTGAAAAAGGTGGTATTCCTGTTTTTGCAGGATTTATATATGAAACTAATTCTAAAGGAGTTTGGTTAGAATGGATTATATCAGATCCCGAATATAGGTTATCTGATAGACAAGAAGCTTTAGAGCTTTTAATTAGTAGTGCGGAAAAAATAGCAATAGAAAAAGGATTTAAATATGTTTTATTTATAGGTAAACATAATAATCTAATTGACACTTTTGAAAAATTAGGATGGCATGTTGACCGCACACCATCATACGAATTAATGAAAAAAATACAATAACATGGCAGTAGTAACATCAGCAGTAGTAGGAGTAGCCAGTGCAGGTTTCTCAATATACCAATCTTTTGAACAAAAAGCTAAAGCTGAAAGGAAAGCTAAAGAAGGAATGGAAGCATCGGACAAATTAATAGGTGAGGCTGAGATACTTGCTGAGAAAGAAATGTTAGCAGGAGTTCAGGTTCCTTTAGATGCGTTTGAATCAGAAGCAGAGCAAAACTTACAAAATTCAAAACAAATTATAGATACGCTTCAAGATGGAGATGCTAGATCTTTAGCTGCTGGAGCAGGATCTGTAGCTGGTCAAAATAACTTAACAGCTCAAGAAGCTCGTGAAGATAAAGCATCACTTATATATGAAAATGAATTAATGAAAGCTGAAGAAAAACAAAATATAAATTCAGATTTAAAAGATTTTAAAGTAGCTCAAGCAGTTGATCAAAACCTGATGGCTAGAGATGCAGAAGAAGCTGCTACACAGGCAACTAACAATATAGTAGCAGCTACAGGACAGATAATAACATCAGGTGCTTCTTTAGCTCCTTTGTTTCCAGGGAAGAAAATAGATCCAAAAACAACTCAAAAATTAGATGGAGTTTCAAAGTCTGATTCAAGTACTTTTAGTGGAGGAACAAAAACAGGTTTCGATGCACTTTCTGAATACGAAAAAAGACAAAAATATCCATTTCTTTATAACACTCCAGGGAAGAAAGGCACTTATTAAATTACAACACTAATCACACAACATGGCAATAGAAGATAAATCAGTACCACAAGGAGCAAATAAATATTCTGTTTATGCTCAAAGAGACGTAGATAGCACACAATTTAACTGGGCAAACGCAGCAGCAGATATTACTAAATCCTTTACTGATGTTCGAGATGATAGAAAAAAAAGAAAAGAAGATTTAGAAGATGGGTTTGATAAATCAATGTCTTTACTTCAAGAGGTAGAGGCAATGCAAACTAAAACTGCTGGAGAAAAAATAACAGCAGCTTCTCAGGCTTCTGTTGATGCGTTAGTTAAACAAAACGAACTGATGAAAAATGGACAGATTTCTGTCAGAGATTATCAAAGATTTGAAGGTAGGTTGAAAGCTGGTTATGCAAATGTAAACAAAGTTGTAACAGAATGGGATAAATGGCAGGGTGAGACTAACACAAGAATGACAGAAGGAACAAGTGGTTATTTAGAAATTGGAAACGCTCAAGATGTTCAGCCTTTAGGTAATTTTTCAGACCATGAATTAGTAACGAATCCATTTACTGGAAACTTATCTTATGCAAAGTTAGAAGCGGATCCAAACGATCCTAATAAAAAGATATTACCAACAGATGCAAGTGATTATATACCACCATCACAGGTTTTTGCAAGTATGAAGTATCGTCAAAATAAATACGATGCTCGTAAAGCTGTTACAGGAATTACAGATAATGTAGCTACTGTTATAACAGCGTTTCAAGAATCATACAAAAAAGATGGTTCTGGAGGAAGTGTTAAAAGTCTTGAAGATTTTAGACAAATTGGAAAAGTTGGAACTTCTGGTTTAGGTTATAATGAATGGTTAGAATCTTCTGTTGACTCTGTGGTTAATAATACAACTGCTGGTCAAATTTTATATGATAATGGTTATGGCGCAGCTAAAACCCTGGCGGAATTTAAAAGCCGTTTTCCAGGATTAGCAGATGATAAATGGATACCTTATAAAAATGAAAACGGAACTTTAACTCCTGATTATCAACCTGGTCAAATAAAGAAAGCAAAAGAAATAGTTAGAGAGATGATTGAGTCTCAGATAGATAGTAAATTTACTCAGACTTCAGGAACAGGGCCTCAATCCGAATCAGCCACACAGGCTGCATTAAGAATAAAAAACGAAGCAGTTATAGTAGACTTAGATATAGCCGCTAACATTGCGGCTGGTAACCTTGGAGATTTTATGTCGGCTGGATCTCAAGGGATTGTTGGGGTTAACCAAAGGCTACGGGAAGCTGGGATTAGATCAAAGGATGGTTTTATTGATTCTATTACAAGACAAGGAGATGAGATTATAATAGAATATCAAAGTGGCAGAAAATCTACTCCAATTAAAAGAAAAAACCCAGATAACAGTTTTAGAACTACGGAAGAAATAGCAAAGGAAGTATACCAATTAATTTCTCCTAATGGAAAATCTTTTGTTAATGATTTAGCAACTGCTAAAAAAGGTGGATTTACGTTTGGTTCAAATGTAAGGGATAAAACACCAGCAGAGGTTGAGTCTATGTTAGAGATAAAAAAAGCAACAGAATATTTAATAGACAGCGGAGTTGCTAATCCAACACCAGCACAAATAACAGATGCTATTGAAAGTGGAGAAATTGACCAGATTACTCAAGCAGAGTTAAAAGAAGTAATGGAAAGCGGTGATATACCACAGGTATACGTTGGCGAAGATGCAGTACAATACGCTTCAGTAGAACCTTTAAAGGTTAAAAATGTAGGTGATAACATTCAAAAAAGTGTAGGAGCTAAGATGAATGACACAACAGGTGCAGATTATATAAAACAAAAATATAATTCTGTTATGGATAAAGATGATGATAATTTAACTACAAACACAATTTATGGCCCAAGTTTTAGTGGCAAAGCGGATAGAGCAAAAGCTCTACAAGGCCCTATGCAGGCAACACTAAACGGTTATCTTCCTAGAAAATTAAAGGGAAAGGTAGACATGACTCTTACAGATGATGGTAAGATAAAAGTAAATTATGGAGGCAAAGATATAGATATTACTGGGGTTACCAACATAACTTTAGGTCAAGAAGAAACATTTGTAAAACTTGATGCTATAACAAACCAGATAGCTCAAGATGTTACATTGAGGTATAATACAGTTAGGGGTTCTAGAAAAGGTGGATCGCCTACGCCAGCAGAAGTGGCGGATGCTACACCTACAACTCTAGTTATTGATGATATTATTGATACTCAACCTACTACTGTTCAACCAATAAATGCTCTTGAAGGTGATGATTTAGCAGTTATAGAAGATGTAGTCCCTGAAGTAATAGAAAGACAGGAGGTGCAAGAACAAGAAATTCCGTTAACAAAACCAGCGAACGATAGTATACCTGCTTTAAAAAATTATGAAGGCTTTATAAACGGAAGTCCTACTGCTGATATTTTTACTAAATTAATTAAAGATAAAACATATTTTCTAGGAGCTAAAGGAACAGGTAATTGGACTATGAAAGATGAAAAAAATGTGCAAACAAGTGTAGATAGTATCGATTGTTCTGGAGCAATATGTACTATTAGAAATGCACAAGGAGGTGAACTCGATCTTAATTACACTAATGCCAAAAAGTTTAAGGAGTTAGCGAAACAAAGAAATATTCCGATAGAATCAGCTAAAGATGGTAACCTAATACTTATGAATGTTGATGGGGATGGTATTGATCATATTGGTTTTATTATTGTTGACGAAGATGGAAAAAAATACATAGCAGAGTCTTCTAGTTCGTATGGAGGAACAACAATAACAGAATTTGACAAGAGAATTGCAGACCTTACAAAAAGAAAAACAGAATTTAGTTACGAAATTGTATCAGATACCGAACAAAAATAATGGATAAAGTAGAAAAGTTATACCAGTTATATTTAAAAGAAGGAATGATTTCTGAGGCAATTTCTTTAGAAAGATTTAGAAATATTACTCCAGATCAACAAGCTTCTATATTGGAGGTATCAAGAAAAAGAAAATTAATTTCTCCAGAAACATCTTTAGAGTCTTTTCAAAGTATCTGGGGAAATACAATGCCTCAAGAACAGCAAGTTATTGAAGCTCCTGAAGTTGTAGAGAATAATTCATTTTCTGATAATTCTGACATTCAAGCAAGTTTTGGTGCTTTTCCAAAAGTAGATAAAGAGGCTATGAATTCTGATTTAATTAAAGAAGAAACCTCTGAAACTGTTACAGAAGGTGTTGAGTATGATGCAAGAGAAGATGAAAGCAGTATGTTTAAGGAAAACATTATTATTGATAAAAACGCAACTCCTTTAGAGCGATCTTTAGCTTTTGTAAATGATGATTTGTTTAAAAGAGACGAAGGGCCTGTTGTTGAATTGTTAGACTATCATTTTCCATTTGAAGAGTATGGTTTAAAATTTGAGGAAAGTGGGATTTTGGATAATGTTACAGTAACTGCTCCCGATGGAGTTACTAAAGAAACATTTGGTATTGATTCTGGAGGAAAATTATTTTCATCATTTCAAGACAACTCTGAAGAGTCTAGAAAACTTAGAGACTTTATAAGAAATAATGCTGATCAAGAGAAAAGAGACGAAGAAATTACTAAAAAGTATTTTTCGGTAGAGGCGATGAATTTTGACATAGATGTTTTTACAGAACAAAACAAACAGCTTACAAAAAATGCTACTGATTATTTTGAAAGAAAAAAAATAAATGAAGCTGAACTAACAAGAATGAGAAACTCTCCAGGCACATTTACTCAACAAGAGTATGATCTGCAAATTATGGAGAAAAATTATCTTAGAAATCAAGAGAATGTATTAAAAGATCAATACGAACAGTTCCAGGAAACAGCAGGTCAGTTAGACTTAACTACTGGTAACTATGTCTTAATGAAAGAGAAGCAAGGTGACGTAGTCACTACTGCTATTGGTGGCGCATACAACCAGTTTTTAAAGGGTACAAGCGGTATAATATCTACAGGTATTGGATCAGGACTAGATATATATTACGAGGCAGCACAAGCAGCGTATGGCAATGATTATGGTTATACTGAAGAGGAGTATAGAGATGAATTTATAAGGGTTTACGAAGGGTATAAAGGATTAGAAGTTCCAGAATCAGCAAAAGAATCTAAAGAAGGGTTTGAGAAATGGACAGCAACCTTAAAAGATAGCGATGCTCAAG
>Ga0222717_10000350_pt1 | contig 39761 bp, 53 predicted proteins | sample C33_18DmetaG_FD_165053 | JGI IMG/M metagenome (GOLD analysis project Ga0222717, IMG submission 165053) | Estuarine water microbial communities from San Francisco Bay, California, United States - C33_18D | ecosystem: Environmental > Aquatic > Marine > Unclassified | place: USA: California... | reverse complement strand
TAAAAAACTTAATTTGTTGCGATGTGATATCAGCATCTTCTTGATTAGAATCAACATCCAAATTGTTTATAAATTCAAGTACTTGCTCAGGATGTTTCTTTCCCACACCTAAAATATGTCTAACAATAACAACATTGGGTAGTTTTTTTACTGCTTCGCCTTCAGCAATAATGTGAGGAACATCTGCTGTTTTTACATAACCATTTTTACGAAAAACTGCATTTGCAACCACAAGTAAATCAGTAAAGTTAAATTTACTATTACTTTTGAACTTTGGATTTTTACTGTCTACTGTTCTAACTGATATCATACCTTCTCCTACTGCGTGATTAAGTTATAAATTTCTTGCCAATTAACAACTACATTTGCATTACCTGTGTAGTCCATATTGTGTCCGTGTTCTATCAAAATACCATTTAAACCTGCGTCTATTCCAGCATTAAGATTCTCTGGCTTGTCTTCTATCCAGTAGTTGCCTTTATACTTTGCACCATATTCTGCAAGTATTTCATCTTTATCTGCACCTGTATCTAAACACACCACTTCAATAAAAGCATCTCCAAACAGTTTTTTGAGATTTCTTTCTCTTAGTTCTTTTGCATAAGGATCTAAACTCAAACTAGTAATTGCTATAAACTTATACTGATGTTGCTCGTGCAACTTCTTAACAAAGTACTGTGCATCTCTAAGTGGAGGGAGGAACCCTATTGCCGCACTTTCGTTAAACACTTTTACCATTTGGGAACCTTGCTCTTTGCTGATACCATAACGGTCACCAACATTATACATAGTTTTATAGCCTTCAACAGTTGAATGTCCGTGATGTTCCATCCAAACTGAGAAACCTTCTTCCCAATCTAAGACCACACCATCGCAGTCTGTTAATATAATTTTATCTTTATTCGTCATAATTTACCTACCTACATTACTAATTATACAGATATATTCAAAAAAGTCAAGTGTTTTTGGCCCAATTTGTATAAATACTTTTGTAACACGATTGTAACATTAATTTAACACAAACGTTACAGGTCCCATTGGGATAAAGTAATTGTTAAACTGTTGCATTGTGTACCAAATACAGGAGAATATTATGGCGAATCCATTAGGAATAGTAGCCAGATTAACCCACACGGCATCTGATTACTTCACAAAACTAGACAAACTATTAATGGCAGGACGTTTTGATAACGTTGTCAATAAAGCATTCTAGTAAAAAAATACTAATAAAAAGGGAGCAAATGCTCCCTTTATTGCCTTAAGGATAAAACGGATTGTCTGTTATATACAGTGGCAATTCGCTATCATTTCTCTTTTGTTTTTCAACGTGAGGGAATTGATACAACCTTGCTACAATTTTTTTATTCTTAAGAGTTCGTTTAATAGCACGTTTGAGTTGTGCTGTTTCCTGATACTTAGTCATTTAACATCTCCTATGTGAGATGCGTTCCTTCGGTATTATCACCTACTTCCGTCCTGTTAAGGATGAACGAAGATGCGTTCCTTCGTCTAACGACTACTTCCGTTCACTGCTACATTTAGAGTGAATGAACGATGTAACTTGCGTTACACAAATATTTATCAAAAAAAAGCACTCCGAAGAGTGCTTTTAAGTTTTTACTTTATGTACTAACTAAGTATTATACAAATTTGTATTCTACTTGTGCGTTCACAACTCCACCTGTTGGTGTAGCCGCTGTTGAACCATTTGCTTGAACAAATGCAACTTGAATCGCCGCGTTCTTAGTTAATGCCGCAGAGTAATCAATATCGATAACGTATGTACCAACTGCAACATCATTTTCTGTTGCCGCCGCTAATGTGTTACCAGCACCTGCATTGTCTTTAACCAACATACCTGCTACTGATCCACCACTTACTGCTGTTGCAACGTTAAGGATAACTCTACTTGCGTAATAAGTTCTTCCTGATACGTTAGGAACTGTACCAATATTAAAAGTTGCGTCACTGCTGTTTGCTGTGAAACTTGCTCTTAATAAAAGTCCATCACCAGCATTATTGGCAACGTAATCTACAACTGCCGCTGAAGTTGGGATAGTTGTATCATTATCGTTGTTACTAATTCCGTCTGCTTCATCAACAAACTTAGTTACTGCAATACTTTCACCACTGTCAGTTAATGTACCAAATGATACAACACCTGATGCAGTTACGTCAACACCTGCAAAATCACCACCTGTGATTGTAGCACCGTTACCGTCTGTTAAAGTTGCTGAAGTAACACTAGTTAAACCAGTTAAGGTTGCATCTAGACTTAATGTTGCTTGGTCGCCACTTACTGTTGAAGTAATGTTTGTTCCACCTGCGATAACTAATGTATCACCGGCATCAATTGCTGATGTAGTTGAGCCATCACTTACTGTCCAAGTTGTGCTAATAGCCGCTTCGCCAGCCGCTGTTAAACGTCCTTGTTGGTCAACTGTAAATGTTGGGATAGCAGTTGTGCTACCATAACTCGCTGGAGTTACTGCTGTGTCATCAAGATCGACAGTAATTGTCTGTCCTGATGCTGAAGTAGTAATACCAGTATCACCTGCTACAGTAATAGACTGTGAGTCTAAGTTTACTGTGCCAGTTCCACTGTCACCTGCTATACCTAAATCATCGTCCATATCTAAGCCATCGACGTATGCTTTTAAGTTTGTATTCGCTGTATCAACATATGCTTTTACTGATTGCTGTGTTGGTACTTTAGTTGCTGAGTCAGAAGACATATCGTCCTCATCTGCCCAAGTAACTGCTATGGTACCATCGTTAAATGCTGTACCTTTAATGTCTGCCGCTTCAAAGTCAGCGACTGCCATTGTTAAAGCACCTGTACTAGAACCTGTGAAAGTTCCTGTTGCCGCTCTAACTCTATCTTCTGATTCGTCCCATCCAATAAACACGTTATTGCTATCACCACGTTCGATTACTAAACCTACGTCGTTTGCTGGCGTACCAGTTGTGCCCGTTCCTAGTTCTAGTAACGAGTCTGCAATAGTTGTGTTAGTTGAAGAGACAGTAGTTGTACTACCATTGACTGTTAGGTCACCTGTGATTGTCGCATCACCTGAAATGCTAATTGCACTCGCTGTGATATCATCTGATAAAAGTGTACCTTGGACGTCTACGTTAGCCGCTCTAACTGCCGCTAATGTTGATCCGTCTGACTCATAGAATTCAAATCTAGTGTTACCACTTGACCATTTCGTTCTACCACCACTTTTACCTAATTGTACGTCATCACCGATTCCTTTTAATCCAAAATTCTTGACATCGGCCATTTTATTTTCTCCAATTAATTGTTGTTGTCTTTTTACCTTCTGTAAGGTTAAATTTTAATTTTACTATATAGTATTAGTTAAACTAATCTTGTGTCTGTGTATTGTTCTTAATATTTATCTTATTTTAGGATAATTGCGTGATACCGCTTTAGATATACGTTACTTTGACTGTAACATTTCCGCCTGTTGCATTGAAGTGACTACATTTTGCTTTGAGTTGTAATTCGTCTGTTTCGCCTGTTGGATACAAGTATTCTGGATTTGCTAAGAACGTTCCTGCTTCTTCTAAGTCGAACTCATTAGCACCTGCAATCAAGTCTGGATCTCCTGTTGTGCCTACTTCTATAATAGGTGTTCCGCCTGATTGTCCTGTAAATATGGTGTGTACTTCTACACTAACACTCTGTATTTTACCGCCTGGTGATATATTACCTAAGTCAGATGTGCTACTAGTACCAAAACCTCCTATTGGTGCTGTAAACGTTGTAGTGAGCGTCTGTGCGTCCGTATTAGCACTATCCTCATCGGATATCTTAACCCAACCACTTCCATCATACAAATACAATGCCCACTCACCGACACCGTTGTCTAACACATAAGCCTGGTCACCTGTTGCGGCTGTGCCTGCCGCGTCTCTGGCAGTAATGTTGTTGTAAACTGTAACTGTTGCTTGACGTATACCTTGCTCTATGTTTACTGCTATAGGATAAGATCCTGTGTGCGAACTGAATATACCGACGTCGCCTGTGAATGCACCACTGTTATCAAACAGTAAAATCTCTCCACCGTCTGCTCTAGTAAGTTTTAGTTTCTGAGCAGTACTGGCTGATGTGGTAGCAACTATACCTGAAGTATTAGCAGAGCCACCCACAAACGGATTACCATTTTTATCACTAGTAATAGGATAAATGTTTATTGCATTACCGTTTGCTTCTGTGAGACTGAAACTTGCTCCTGAGCCTGAGCCAATTGCTGTTGCTGTTAGATTAGGTATATTTGCGGCATTGATGTCTGTAACGAAATCTTCTGCTAGTGCAATACCTGTAAAACTTGCGGCTTGACCCGCTGTTGTAGTAGTAAATGTTATTGTGGTATTACCACTGCCACTTGATATGTTGGCTTGTGGAGCCGATCCACCGTCAACATAACTACCAATAACACCATAACTCAACCCACTTGCACCAGTCGAAGCCGTAACAGTTGTTGCATCAACTACTGTACTTGCTACTACACTTGTCGCTGATGTTTGGGCATTAAGTCCACTTTGAATTGTAGTAATATTAGCACCTGTGCTAAAAGTAATATCTATATTGTTCACGGCTACATTAGCCGAACCACTTAAAGTAGGATTACCAACTGAGCCTATTGCTGAACTAGATACAGCATCTTTAATTTTTAAGAATACAACTTTACCTGTATCTGTAGTAGTTAAATCTCCGTCTGTGTCTGCGTAAATGTAACTACCTGCGGTACCTGGTAATGCTGGATTGAAGTCAACAACTTTGTTAAACGGTTGTACAATAAACTGATTAGGTCCTGGGCCTGCCTCTGTAACTATACCAAATGTTTTACTTAAATTCAAACTGTTTGCTTTAACATATGATCCGTCATTTGCTACTGCAATCACATCTGATTTTGCAAAGCCGTGTGCTGTTTTGTCTAAAACGTAATTGTGTTGTGGATTTAGGTATTGGAATCTTCCCATTACATTTGGGTAAAAACTGTAACTTGCTATAGTGTCTGGAAATGGATCTAACATAGGTAAACCATCTTCGTTGATATTGAACACAACGGCATCACCGTTACCAAATACTCCAGTTCCACCTGAACTGTTAAATGTATTGTACCTTAACCAGTCTTCAACTTCACAAGTAACTGCACTTGATGTCTTTGAACTAATACCAACAATTTTTAAACACTTACCACCTGTAACGTCTGCTATCCAATCACCAACGGTGACATCTAATCCATTATATTGAAAATCATCTCTGGTTAAGTGAGAACCGTGTGCGGTTGCTGTAACAGTCATTGTGACTGTCCATTTATAAAACTTGGGAGAACTACCACTTTCCCACCATCTATCTCCTGCACCATCATTGTGAGGCCAATAAGTTGTACCAGTTACATTAGTTACTGATACACTTAGTACTTTTGGGGGTATGTTTAATCCTATTCCGCTAGTCTTATACGTCATTCGCTTAGTCGCCCATTATAAATCTAACCCAAGTATGCGAAGCAACTGCTGGTTGACCAAAGCCACCTGGATCACGTTGTCCACCTGTATTGGTTAGATTTACATTAACTGTAATAGTCGTACTGCTGAAGTCTGTGAATGCTGTAGGAGATCCTGCTGATCCGTTACCTGCCACTTGGGCTCTGTTGTTTTGGTCACAATGAGTAACATAATACTTGTTGTTCTGAGCATCGTAACCATATAATACAATACTTAGTGGTGGTTGGTCATAACCTGTAAAGTCTATAGTAGCATCATATCCACTAAAAATAATACTGCTAATACCTGCAGAAACGTTTGCGTTACCCGACACACTATTATCACCTGAATCATAATCTACTCTAAATTCTTCCCAATGTGTTGCTCTGGTAACACTACCACCGCCGCCACCGGATTGGTCAACCCAACTTAGTCCGCCACTACCGTCTGTTTTTAAAACTTGGTCTGCATCACCATCATTGTTTGGTAATGTTAAAGTATAACTTGCCGCCGCACTATGTGGTGGTCCTTTAATTGTTATACCGTGTGAGTTATTCTCACAATTTAATTTAAACTGTCCTGCACCTTTTGTAGCATTACCTTTGAATACTACAACACCTGATCCGTTTGGATCTAAATCTATATCGCCGTTACTTGTGGAAACAATGTCTTGTCCATTAACATCTAATGCTCCACCTAGTTGCGGACTAGTATCATCTACTACATCAGACATACTACCACCGCCACCTGACTGTGCTACCCAGGCGTAGTCAGATCCATTCCAACTTAATACATACCCACTTGTTGGATTACTTTGATTTAAATGTGCGTCTACGTCTGCATTATCGTAATTACCTGCTACTAATAAACTTGTTAAGTCAACATTACCTGATTGTCCTGTTAAACTGATTACGTTGCCACTTATTGTTAAGTCTTGTGCATCAGTATCTGTTTTGCTGTATGGTGCCAACATAGTAGTTAAATCTACTGTGTCGTTGTTACCACTAATTGTAATTACATTACCACTTGCACTTAATGTTTGGTCTACGGCTCCTGCGGCTCCGTCGGCACCTGCATCACCTTGTGGTCCTTGAGCACCTGTTGGTCCTACTGGGCCTCTAACATTACCTGCTGTAAGTACTGTTGAGTTACTTAGTGTTAAAGTTAAATTGTCGCCTGATAATGCCGCACTACTTACACTAACACCAGTTGCACCTTGTGGTCCTTGTGGTCCTGCTACAGTACTATCTGCACCATCGGCTCCGTCACTACCATTTGACCCTGCTGGTCCAGTTGCACCTACATTACCCTGTGGTCCTTGAATACCTTGTGGGCCTACTGGTCCTCTAACGTTTCCTAAATCTTGTACAGAACTGTTTGAATATGTTATAGTTAAATTACTGCTTACCAATGCTGTTGATGTAATGCCTATACCTGTTGTACCAGTGTCACCTGTATCACCTTGAGCACCTTGCGGTCCTTGAGCACCTGTATTACCTTGTGGACCAGTTGCACCAACACTTGTTAAGTCAATTGTTGTGCCATCGTATGTTAAGTCGTTACCACTTAATGTTATAGTAGGTCTGCTTGTTAAATCTGTAAATACACCACTTGTTGCCACTGTGGCTAATGTAGGTGTACCTGATAAATCACTGTACGCACCACTTGATGCTACTGTGTGTAATCCTAAATTGGTAACTGCATTAGACTTTTCAGAAGTGCTTAAATTTTGATTGTTTACATCTATTCTTAATCTATTTCCTAAAGATGTAGTTGTTGTTGTAGCAAAGTTAGGATCATCGCCTAACGCCGCCGCTAATTCGTTTAATGTATCTAATGTTGCTGGCGCACTATCTGTTATTTCTGCAATAATATTTGTTTTTGTATCAAATCCTTGTGCTGTTAAATAAGTTCCAACATCACTATCGCCATAACTTGATGTTTGTGCAACCCAGGCGTAATCACTGCCATTCCAACTTAATACATATCCTGAAGTTGGATTACTTTGGTTTAAGTGACTATCAACATCTGTATTTGTAAATCCAGCATTGTCTACCCAAGCATAATCTGAGCCGTTCCAACTTAATACATATCCTGAAGTTGGATTACTTTGGTTAAGGTGTGCGTCTACATCTGCATTATCATAATTACCTGCTACTAATAAACTTGTTAAATCTACATTACCACTTTGTCCTGTTAGGCTAATAGTGTTTCCACTAATTGATAAAACCTGAGCATCAACATTATCTAATAAACTGCTTAAATCAACTGTATTACCACCTGAGATAGAAAGGTTACCTGTGCCTGAATCATATGTTAAAGCCTGAGCATCTGTTTGTGCTATCCAATCATAGTCAGATCCATTCCAACTTAATACTTCGCCTGATGCCGCAGTACTTTGATTTAGATGTGTATTAATACCTGCATCTAATCCTGCTGTTGTTTGATATCCTGTTAAGTCTGCTGGAGCAAAAGTAAATGCACCAGTACTGTTATTGTATGATAAAGTTCCGCCGCCACTTGCACTTGCTGTAGTAACACTTAAATCTGTTAATGCTACTCCACCTGATTGTGCAACCCAGGCGTAATCACTCCCATTCCAACTTAATACTTGACTAGCACTTGCACCACTTTGGTTTAAATGAGTATCGACATCTGCATCTGTGTACCCTGCGTTACTTACCCAAGCATAGTCACTGCCGTTCCAACTTAATACATAACCGCTTGTTGGGTTACTTTGATTTAAATGTGCATCTACATCTGAAGTTGTAAAACTGCCTGAACTGTTAAATGTAACACTATCGTTTGCATCGTCTGTGGTAATTGTCATACCAGTACCAGCAACAAATGTTACTGTGTCTGCTGATGCATCTGCAACGATTGTGGTTTGTCCACTTACAGCAATATTTTTAAATGCTTCAGTGGCTCCACCGCCACCGCCACCACCTGAGTTGGTGATTGTGATAGTGTCAGTTCCTTCATCGGTTGTAATTTGTATACCTGAGCCTGCCGCAAATGTAAGTCCGTCTGCACTACTGTCTGCACTAATAGTATTTTGTCCACTTACAAAAACGTGTTTGAACGCATTCTGCGGTGTAGCAGTACTATCAATTGTTAGTGTTTTAGTTCCAGCATTTATTGTTGCTGTGATATCATTTCCGCCTGTAATTGTAAACACATCATTTGTGTTTGCCGCGGACGCCGTGTTTGTGCCGTCTGTAAGTCTTACAAATGAATTAGTTTGTGTTGCCCCACTCACTAATGCGTTTGCTTCTGCTTTACTATAGACACCTAAATTTGTTCTTGCCACTCCGGCATCAGTTAGACCACTTAGGTTACTGGAATTTGTTGCCAATCCTAAAATGTAACTGTCATCTAATACTGTACCGTTAGTGTTGTTATATATTTGGATGGCTGTGTCAGCCTGTCCTTTGAAGTAGTTTGCGTGTACTTCATAAAATTGTCTTGTGGTTGAACCTATATCGTAACTGTTTGTTACTGTAGGTACACTTGTTTGGTCAAGTCTAACAGTTTTTGCTAATATGCTTGATTCTGTAAAACTAGGTACTGTGATAGTTTTCCAATGTACAACACCGTTACCATATGTTGAAAGTACTTGGTCACTTGTACCGTCTGCTGTTGGCATTGTAAAACTGTTACCAATTTTTAATGCACCAGCACCTGTAATTTCTAAGTCTGGATTTGTTGTTAAACTGCCTTGAGCATAAAATTCAATATTAGTATTACTTCTTAGTTGGATATGTCCATCTGAATTTTGTGCTGTGGATAATATAAGTCCGTGTGCTGATGTTAATTCAACATCAACTAAATCGTTTGAACCTAATCTGAATCTTGTGTGTCCGTCAAAGGTTGTTGAATCACTATAAGTGCCGTAACTGTTACTGCTTTGCACACCTATAAACCCTGCAACATTGGCATTTGCTCCGTAGTTTTGTCCTTGTGCTACAAATACGTTTCCGTTATTATTGTGTAGTTGAAAAGGAGCAGTGGGTGAATATTGTGTGGCATTAACTTTGATTAAGCCATTTGCTACATCTTCTGTTACTGTGGTATTTGTGCCTGGTGCAATGTTTTTAAATTTAAGAACTGAGCCGTCTTTTTCTTTAAAGACGCCAACTCCTGATGCTCCTACGTTGCTGGCACTAGCCACTGCCGCATTTGCGTTTGAACTTAAACTGTCTTGAGCAACAAAAATGCCTGATGACCCGTCATATACTAGTATCTGGTTATCCGAGATACTATCTATATTAAAGGTTAATTGGTCTCCTGTAATATTTGGCATAAAAAAATCCTATAGTAATACTTAATAACTATTTATCATCTAATGCTTTAAAGGAAATTTTTTAATTGTTCAGTAGGACCCTGCCAATTGCACCATAACTAGAGTCATATGTACTGCCATCGCCAAGTGCTGAACGATCCATTATAACTCTAAGGTAAACATAGTTACCTGTGAACGTGTATGCTTCAGAAAGTGTAACTCCAGTTGTTCCTGAAACAGGTTTAGTTATTTCTCTAATTGTAAACCAATCTGTTTCTGCAGGATTTAAACTTAATGTGCCTTGAATTTTTAGTACGCCTCTAAAAGCGGAGTAGTTGACTGCAACGGTGTGAATACCGTCAGTATAGCCGTAATAACTATCTGCTTTTACTTTCTCACCGGTTTTATTCATTTCTGAATTGGTGTTTTCTAAAATTTCTACTGAATATCGTGCTGGCATACAAGTATTTATCTAACTTATACTTTCTCGAGACGTTCCATTAAACGTTCAGCACGGTTAGTTACCTGTTTGTGCCAACGGCTATCTCTGCCTTCTACTGCGGCTGTATTCCAATCTTCTTCAATGATTGCGGCGTGCATTTTCTTAAATTTACTTAAACGTGTTCTGCCCATATTGAACATCATATTGACTAGGATTTGTTGTACTTCGTCTGGTAAATCTCCAAATACACCTTCTTCGTATAATAGTTCGCATTCTGCTATTGCTGTGTCTAAATCTTTTTCAAAGCATTCTTTAACTCTGTCTTCGTCCACAGGTGTACCAACTTCTTGTCCATATTCAGGATCTGATTCTAATACCAAATGCCCAACACCAAATGTTGGATATCCGAGGTGATCCAAGTATACTTCATTTACTACTCCTTCATCTATTTTTAATTGTTCAAAAACTGCTTCTCTATCCAGTTTTGTATCTTTTCTAAAAAACATTATTTCTCCTTAAAATCTTCGTAAAGGACTGCCTTTGTTACTGACTTTACTTTTCCGCCTAAACTCAAAGTAACTATCCCTAAATCTTTTTTATCATTCACATACAGAATTCTTTTTGTTCGCCAACCTCTATATGTGTCAGTGAAGTATTCTTTTTTACCACATCTACCACCTAATCTATTAAGCAGTGACTTGAATTTTTGTTTGCTCTGTTCAGATAAATCTGTACGTTTAGCATAATATTCTGGTGTAAATTCTATTTTATATCTATATTTATTCAACCATAGGTTAGGACGTAGTGCAACCTCGGTATCTTGTAATACTTCTGCTTCTAAATCTTCTCTGGGTCCACAAATACGTTTAACGAACCTGTGGAACTGTTCCACAAAATCTTTAAGGTGGTCGGCATCAGTAAACCAAATAGTTCTGTCTTTTTCCCAACGTTGTCTAAAAACATCGTGTCTGTGTGTAAACCAGTAATCATTATTTGCGTGTCTCACTTCACCTAAGAATTTAGCAATTTTGTGATGTATAGTGGTTAACGTATGGTCCTCGTTGTCGTGCATAAATGAATCATAGTCTCCTTCTTCCTCGCCTGTAATACTGTTTATTATAATTCTACTGCCGTCTATAATAACTTTATATGGGTAATGCCCATACTCTTTTTTGTACATAGGCTCTACTGGAATAGAGTGTAACACAAATCCTAATGCTTTAATTTGATTAGCCAATTACAAAATCTCCGTCTTTATAATCTATGACAAAGTCTTTGTGTTCTGCTTCTTCGTAAATAATCTTTTTACTTAAAGGCTTCTTAACCTTCTCTTCGAACACTCTTTTAAGGGGTCTAGCACCCATTGTAGGCTCGTATCCTGCTTTGGCTAGTTCTTCTGTAGCAAGTGGAGTAAACACAATTCTAATGTCTTTATCGTTGCCCTGTAGCAGTTCATTTGTTTCATCTATAAGCCTGTCTATAATCATATACATTTGATCCATACCCAGTTTATTAAACTTGACTACTGAATCTATTCTGTTTCTAAACTCTGGAGTAAAGAAAGTTTTAACTGCTTTGACATCTGTATCTTTCTTCTTTTGTTCTCCGAAACCTACTTTGAGTTTTTCTGCATCAGCGGCACCTAAGTTACTTGTCATTAGCAATATCGCATTATTAAAGGAAACTGTTTTACCTGTACTACCTGTAAGTCTACCGTCGTCCATTATTTGTAACAACACATTTAATACTTCTGGTGCGGCTTTTTCTACTTCGTCTAGTAGTAAAATACAGTTAGGGTGTTTCTCAACTTCTGATAATAACAGTCCTTGTCCTAGTTCGCCTTCTGCGTGTCCTACATAACCAGGAGGAGCACCAATCAATTTACTTACACTATGCCTTTCCATATACTCTGACATATCAAATCTTACCAACTCAACATCTAGACACTCTGAAAGTCGTTTTGCTGTTTCTGTTTTACCAACACCAGTTGGGCCTACTAATAAGAAACTACCAATGGGTTTATCGTGTTCCCTTAGTCCTGCTTTGCTAACAAGTATGCTTTCTACCATCTTATCTATTGCATCATCTTGTCCAAACACTTTGTCTTTTATTCTAGCATCTAATGTTTTATAACTGTCTTTCTGTGATACATCTAACATATCTTTACTTACTTTTGATATTTTAGCAACTTGCTGAAATACATTTTCCATAGACACATTAGGTACTTTATCTAATTTACTAACTGCACCTGCTTGGTCTAGTACATCAATTGCTTTGTCTGGCAATGCTTTGTTTTTGATATATTGTTCTGACAAAGTAACAATCTTTTCTATAGTGCCTTCATCATACATCACACCGTGGTAGTCTTCAAAGAGAGGTTGCAATCCTTTACACACTTCAATGGTGTCTGAAATATTCATTGCTTCAACTTCTAATCTTTGGAATCTACGCATTAATGCTCTGTCTTTTTCAAAACTGTTTGCAAATTCATCTGGAGTAGTTGCACCAATAGTTTGAAGTTTGCCTTTGCCCAGAACTGGCTTTAAAATATTAGCAACATCTAAACTGCTACTTCCTGCACTACCGGCACCCATAATCTGATGTATCTCATCTATAAACAATATGACATCATCTCTGCCTTCTAATCCTTCCAGCACATTCTTCATACGTTCTTCAAAGTCGCCTCTAAACTTAGTACCAGCAACCATTGAGCCAATGTCTAAATTGTAAACTTGTTTGCCTTGTAATGCTTCAGGTATATCCTTGTTTACAATTCTGTAAGCAATACCTTCTGCAATAGCAGTTTTACCTGTGCCTGGTTCTCCAACTAACACACAATTATTTTTCTTACGTCTAGCAAGTACTTCTACTACTTCTCTGACTTCTTCGTGTCTGCCAATTAGCGGATCAACACCGCCGTCTATAACTTCTTGATTTAAGTTTTTGAGGAAACTTCCATCTAGTTCGCCGTTAGCATCTTCACTAACAACTGCATTTACTAGTACTGTTCTGTTTACATTATTTGCTTGTAGGAAATAACTTGCTTGGCTTTCTTTTTCACTACACAAACTGATTAATACATCTAGTTCTGTAATTTCTTCTCTACCTGTGAATACAACTTGCGTAAATGCTCTTTGTAAAACTCTTTCTACAGATGTTGTGGGTCTAGGTGTGCCTGTGCTACCGCCCTCACTTTTAAGTCCGTTGTAATCTGTGTTATTTAAATATTCTTCTATATCAGAATCTAATGTTTTTAAGTCTCCACCGACACCTAAACATAACTGTCTAACTTGCTCATTTTTTAAAAGTATAAACAGAACGTGTTCCAAAGTGACATACTCGTGTCCTCTGTTAGATGCTTCTGTACTTGCTGATGATACTATGTGTTCCATAATACTATTTAATTCCTTATTGTTATTTGTATTCTTTAAACTGATTTCTATACTGTTCTAGTAATTGTCGTTGCTCTTGAGTGATGTTTTTGGGTATAGTAATATTTACTATGATATACAAATCACCTACTCTTCCATTCTGTGGATTTACAAATCCTTTTTGAGATAATCTTATTCTGGAATCGTGTTGTGTTCCGACTGGTACTTTGACTTCATAAACTTTGTTATCTAAATTTCTAATTTCTATTTTACCACCCAAAATGGCATCTATTACATCCACACTCATCCTAGCATACAAATCATCTCCGTCTCTAACAAAAGTGTCTGAACGTCTATAAGTAATTTGTACTAACAAATCACCACCTGGCTTAAACTCTGGAAAATTCAAACTTGCACCGTGTGGGAATCCTTGTGGTATATTCAGTTCTAATTCTTGCCCATCTACGTTTATAGTTTTAGTACAACCTAAGTATGCTTCTTGTATATCTATTTGTACTGTTATCTGAAAACGTTGTCTATAATTTCTTTGTTGACCTCTGCCCCCAAAAATATCACTAAATGCATCACTGAATATATCGCTGAAAGGATTACTTCCGCCACCGAATGGACTAGGGTTATCGTATTCTTGTTTCTTCTTTGGATCACTAACTGTGTCGTATGCTACTTGAATCTTTTTGAACTGTTCAGTATCGCCGCCTTTGTCAGGGTGGTGTTTACTCGCAAGTTTGCGATATGCTTGTTTAATCTCCTTTGGAGTGGCATTTTTAGATATGCCTAAAGTTTGATAGTGGTCCATTGGTTTATTATAGCAACTAATCTATGTAAAGTCAAGAATCATATGATTCTGATTGATCCATTACATTATGCCAACTGTAAGTAAGTTTGCCATTTTCAATCATACTATCTAATATTTTTTGAGGTTTAAATTCTCCATATGTTAAACCCCAATAGTTGGTATGTTGAATTACAGGCAAATGAAACAGTATGTAATCTATATTTACTGCTACACCTTTTTTAATTAATACCAATTGATGATTACCTAAAATAAGTTTACGCCAATTTAAATTATCACGTATAAAAGCATCAACACCTTCTGTTACTTCGGGCCATACTGAGTTCATATAATCGTCTATTACAATAATCTCTTCTGTAATTTTGCTGAACTTTCTTAATGTATTAAGTGTTGCACCTGATGTTTTGTCAGCATCTAAATGTGTAAGTTTATATTTCTTTAAATCCTTTGGCTTTAATTCATCTGTGGATTTATCAACAAATGTTATCTTTTTATAGTCATCATCCAGTAATTGATCCAGTACTGCTTCTTTGGTCCATCCTTGTTGCCAGTTATCAACGATTGTGATATCATTTGAAAAATCCAACATAGGAAACGTACTACCTCCAGCACCAGCACCTACATCACACATTGGTTCGTTTTTGTAATTTCTAATCAAACAGAAGAATATAAACCAGTCAACACCTGTTTTACCTGGTCTATTAATTTTGCTTTGTAATTGCAGATTAGTATATTTCATATACTATACTTATTTAAAAAATTACTAATCTTTCTTAGAATTGAAGTCCACTGGTTCGAACTCTGTGTCTGTAAAAGGCTTATCGCTTTTACTATTTTTTTGCTGTGACTTAGGCTCGTAATATTCTTTGTATGCTTTGAGTTGTGCTACTAGTCTAACAATTTGATTTCTAAGTTGCACATTGTTCTTTTGTAACAATTCATAATCTTCATCTGTTAAAGAAAACAATACAGGATCTATGTTTGCTTTTTTAAGTTCTGCAAACACTTGTTCTTGATTACCTTCTGTAATTACTTTCCAGTCTATTTGTTCTAATACTACAACTGGAGGAAGGTCTAAATCCAACCTCACACGTTCTACTTCAGTTGTCATAACTTGTAGACCTTTTGTTGTGCTACATCCACTAATAAGGAACGTAATCAGGATTGGCAATATTAGGGCATTCTGCATTAATTTGCGATTTCTTAGTTGCATTTAATTCCTCCTCTGTTAGTGGCGAGCCTTGTGCTATTTCAAAACACCTTGCTCTTTGTTTTTCTCTTCTACCTTCTATAATCTCTACACTTCTAGGTTTACTTACTGCTAAGTTACCAATGTCTCTTCTTTCACCTGAAGCATTTACTTTGTTAAACTTTTCATTAGCAACGTTTAAGTCTGCTGTGAGTTTTTGATTTTTTGCTTGTAGTTGTTTGTTGATATCTCTGATTTGTGCAATATCTTTTAATTGTTGCTCAATAACTTTTTTCTGTTCAGCAACAGCACCTTCTAATTTAGCATTGTTAAGTGTAAGAATTTCGTTTTCTGATTGTAAATGTTTGACATACATAAGTCCTCCCATTGCACCAAGGACTGCTATACCCATTATGATTAATTTAAGTTGACTGAACATTGGACTCTACTAATTTAATAAGGTCGCCCACAGTCTTAATATCTAGAATTGCTTCTTCGTCTAAAGAAATGTTTAATTTTTCATCTAATATGATGCTGACTTCAACTAAATCATATTCGTCTGCATTTAGTTCGTCTACAAGATTTGTGTTATCTTCTAATGTTTTATCACCGAAATGGTGTGTTAAAACTTCTAGTACTGTGTCTCTCATCTTCTTCTCAAGGTTAATATATCATCGCAACCAGTTTTACTTATTGCCACAACATCTGTACTTAGTTTGTTAACGGACCAGTGTCTGCCCAAACTGTGCTGAAGTTTGTTATCTTCAATACTGTTTACTAAGATTGGTTTTTGTGCATACTCATCTAGAACTGCTTTACCAAAGTTAAGCATATCAAATTTCTGTACACCGTTAGAAGATGTAAATTCTAAAATTTTATCTTCCATTCCCAATTTGTTTATATAACTGTCTTTTATAAAGTTTACTACATCTAATTTTTCTTTTTCCACTTTTTTACTTTCCTGTGCTTTTGTAAATTCTTCTTTGGTCATATACTGTGACGGATCTACTATAATAAATGAGCCTAATGCTGGATCACTGATACTGTATGACTCTTCTGCAAAGTAACTTTTAACTTTGTAATTATTTGACCCTACTAAGTTTTCAACATCTTCTACTATGCCTTTTAATTTTTCCATAAAATCTTCATCTCTTTTCATTTCAATAAAGATTAAATGATTGCCGTCGTCATCTGGATTTGGAGATGTTTCTACATCTAACGTTTCGTATGCTCCAGTTTCAATAAACTGTGTTAAATCTTCTGCTGGTGCTTTTTCAGACATATAAAAAGCAGTAACAATAACATCTTTTGCTTCGCCTGTCTTAGGATTAAATTCATCAATACTAATTTTAGGGACTACTAAATCTTTTAGGTCACCGTGTTGTAAACTATATCTACTGTCCAATGGCACCTGTATCTCCTTGTGGTTCTATAGTATCTTCTAATGCTGGAATATCATCTGCTCCAACGGCTTGACTCATTGAGTATTGAATGATATCTTCTTTGGTGTCCTCAATAAACTTACGTGGCATTCTGATATTTACTAACCAGATAGGACTTTCGTCAATTTTGCTTCTTCTAAATATTCTGCCATTCCTTGTAACTGTTTCAAAATCTTCAGGTGTTTTTACACGTCTTGCAGATTTGAATACATCTTCTGTCCATTTGATTTTACAATCTTTTAACAGTAGTCTTTCCACAGCACTTGGATCTGGCATAGACTTCTTGTCATACATCAATGTAACGTCTACCCAGTACCTAGATGTGTTTGGTCCTTCTACAACTACACCTTTGCTCCAGTTCTTGTAAGCATATAGGTTAATTTTATCTAATACATCTTCAAACTCGATTAAAAGGTCTAACATTTTGTTATCTTCGTGCAAGTTCTTTACAGTATTGTTTAATAGTAAAGTGTTATATTCTTTAGGCATAAGTTTTGTCTCCATAAGTATTTATCTGTTTTTAACAGTAGTGTTAAATGACACGGAAAAGAAATAAATATTATTGTAGTGAAAAATAATTACATTACAGTTTGTAAACACACAAATTTCTTAATAACCGTGAAGAGAGACGCCTTTCTTAACGGTTTTTTTATGGCGAAACAAAGGAGATTATTATGTCCAGAAAATCACGCAAGAACAGAGAATTCAAAAAAAGAGTTCGAAACTTTTATAACAACAACCAAGGAGATACTTTAAGTATGCAAAATTATAACCACGTAGCATTATCGACAGCGAATGTCGTAGTAGTACCAAAAACAATTACCCAAGATAAATTAGTAGCAGATATACAAGACACGGCAAAAGACATAGTGTTAGCAATTGGACCTGCGGGAACGGGTAAAACGTATTTGGCGACAAAGAGTGCTATAAAGGCGTTCGTGTCCAAGGAAGTTAGTAAAATAGTGATTACGAGACCAGCAGTCTCCGTAGATGAGCAACACGGATTCTTACCAGGCAATCTGGTAGAGAAAATGGCTCCGTGGACCAGACCAATATTCGATGTGTTCGAAGAACATTTCAATCTAAAAGAAATTGAATATATGCTAGAGATGGGCAAAATAGAAGTTGCACCATTGGCATATATGAGAGGTAGAACTTTTAAAAACACATTTATTATTGCTGATGAGATGCAGAATGCAACACCTTCTCAATTTAAAATGCTTATGACAAGAATAGGTAACGGCAGTAAGATGATTGTTACTGGTGACTTAGAACAGCACGACAGAGGTTTTGAACAAAATGGTTTAAAAGACTTTTGTAATAGATTAAGAGGTTCAGCAACAAGTAAGATTAGTTTAATTGAATTTGATGCTAGAGATATTAAACGACACCCTGTGATAGAAGATGTGCTTAGTCTGTATCACACAGAAGTCGTAGAATAATATCACTTACAGGACGTACTTGATGTTGCTCTAAGTCGTATAGTTCGCTCATACGATCCACAGCACTTTTGATAGCCACTAAAGGCTCACTTTTGTTTTGCTTGATGTGGCTATGTACAAACCCTAATGGTTTAAACTCAGGTTCTGTACTTATTATTTCTTTTGCTATTGCTTCTAAATCCATTGTGTAGTATTTATGTGGTGGCTAAATACTTGGGAATGATAAAAGAACTCAATAACAATATAGACTGTGATAAGATAGTAGAAGCATACAAACTTATAGAAGACAAGTTTGATTTATCTAATCCTTTTCCAGCAGTAAGTATAACCAGTTTAGATGGCGAAGATGATTGGACATACTCCACACAAAAGACTGCTGACTTGTCTGTGCAAGAGTCCCAACTGAGTGTGTTGAACAATAGTCTTAAAGGAACTTATTACGAAGATTTAATTTCACAATATCCAGAGTATTACAGATGGAGAGTATTGTGTATTCCGGGCAAACGTATATACAATGTACATCAAGATTCAAAGCCTAATCAAGGCAATGTGTCAAACATAAGAGTACATATACCTATGGTTACAAATGAACAATGTTTCTTTCAATTTTGGAATGGTAGACCTGAAGCAAATACACAAAGTATTGTTAGGTCATATCATATGGAAGTTGGGAAGGCATATGAAGTTAATACTTCAAATTATCATTCTGCTGTGAATTTTGGTACTGAGTTTAGATACCACTTGATAGGTGTGAAATACGTTTAAAAGCAGACTCCAAACCTGTTTGTCTTTGCATAGTAATCTTATTCCCAAAAGGCAATTGACTCATAAAAACGTCAAAGTCATTTTCATTAAAAACTTTTTCATCTTGGAATCTTACTAGCAAAATATGTAGTAGTCCTCCTACTAATTTGCTTTCTGTAAAGAATGTAAACCGTTTAGATATTTCATCTTTGTAACACCAAACTTTACTTTGACAGCCATACACTCTGTATTCGTCTGTACATCTAGTTTGGTCAAACTGAGGAAGACAATCTGACAAACTCATTATAAATTCGTACTTGTCTAAATCTTCCTCTAATATTTCTAACGTGTCTTTGATTTCTTCGAAGTTATTCACTGTTGGCGTTTTTATCCACCCATACTATTTCAATGCCCCTACGTGCTAATTCGTTACGGCATTTCTGCTTGATTTTAGGCTTTTGCCCGTTGTTAATATATTCTATTAATTCTTCTTTGGAAGTATTCTTAATATAAAAGTTTTGTGTAACAACTGTTTTTGTACCACGTGCTACTGTTTTTTGTGTTGCTGAAAATTTTGTTGGCATAGTTATCTCCCTTGTCCTCTATTAATTGCCATAGAGCGTTTTTTACTTTTGTTCATAGTAGACATTGCAATTTTTACTCTGCGTCCTCTACCACCAACACCAGTCGAAGAACACTTTCTTCCGTTGCCGTTAATTAATGATTTGTTTGCCTTTCTTCTACTTGCTTTTGCCATTTTGCTCCTTGGTTGATGTTATATTTATTATTCGTCTCTTAAATTGTTATTAGTTTTGATTGCCTTTTCTAGTAATTTTAGTTCTGCTTTTAACATTTTAGAATAGTGCAATAATGCTTTTGTGTCTTTTGGAAAACAATGTCCTCCAAATCCATATTTGCCATCAGGGCCTGGTACTTTCATATGACTGTTGCCCATACGTGGATCTCTAGTCAACATATCTGTAAATTGTTCCCAACTTGCTCTTGCACCACTTACATCATATAATTTTGCTAATTCATTAAACCAAATAACTTTGGTTGCTAACCAACTGTTAATAGTATACTTAATAAGACTTGCTGTGATTAAGTCTACTTTAAAAGTAGGAACAACTTTTACATTGCTGTGCCTATGATATACTTTTTCAACAAAATCACAATCTTTCCATTTGCCACCTAACACTTGCATATTTGGATTTATAAAATCATCGTGTGCATTTGCTTCTGTGAGGAACTCTGGATTGTAAACTATACGCAATTTAAAGTCCTTTTTAAACGTTGTTAAGTGATGTGGTGTAATAGTACTCTTTATCACAACAACGCCTTTATACGACTGATTATGCAGTTCTACGAGTGTTTCTTGCACTATACTGACATCTACATCGTATTGTTCATCACGTTGTGGAGTAGGCACACATACAAAAAGGAGTGGTGGATCAAAGTCATTGACAAGTTTATCAATTGTGTTGTCCTCTGAAATTTTAGGATCCACCACAAACTGTTTAACGGTATCAGTATTAAACCCATTGGCTACTGCACCGCCTACGAAACCTTTTCCTATTATACCTATCTTAACATCAGTCATCGTATAACCTCTGCTAAGTTCATTAATACTGCTGTGCCTGTTATTGCACTACCTATCATAATTGCTTTATCATTCCAACAATGACCGACATATACCCAAGCAATAGAACTGAGAGCATAAGCAACTTTACCTAGTGTTAAAAAATCTGCACTTTGTAAAAACACTCCTAATACAGCAAGTGTTGTTGCCAACCATTTGATATAACTATCCAATCCGCCTGTTGGGGTACTTGGTGAGAATATATCAACTTGCTCTTGCAGTTCATCCATCTCTTTCTTAAGACGACTTCTTTCTGCATTTAGTTCCATCGCAAGACGTCCAGCCTTGCTCATAGGATCAAGTTTATTAACTTCTTCCTTAAATGACTTTTCCATTATATCATATACTCTGTGATAAGTGTTCTAATGAACAACACAATACCGACACCATTAAGTAATATTAATGCTCTGTCCTTCCATAACAAACCAACAATCATCCAACCTGTTACACCTATAAGACTTAATACTGTGTCTAATAATTGTAAGTATGACGGTTCTGGAATACCTCTTATGCTCATACTTGCAAGTATAAAGCAACTGGCAGTCCATTTTACATACCAACTAAGGTCTTGTTTTGGAGTAGCACTTTTTTGAATACGTTTGCTATTCTTTATTTCGTCTGGATGAAAATCGTTTGTCATAATTGGTATTATACAGTAAAATGTATCTTATGTCAATAACCAATTTGACTTCTCTTTGATATATTTTTGCATCATTGTGTCCTGTGTGCCTTGGGCAAACATAATCATATTGTTATATTCTGCCCATTTCATATTTGGAATAAGTGCTTTCATACTGGATATTTCGTGTGCAGAATAAAGACTTGTTAGATTCTTTGAAAAATAGGCATTTATTTTGGAGTTTATATCCCTTGAGTGATTTCTATTAGTCCACTCGTTTTCCCAATAGTCACTGCCATACCCTAATTTTAAATCTTCGTAGTTTTGTTCATCAGGTAAAATAGTGTATCCGTATTTTTCAGGATCTTTATCAAACTCACTTTTAATTTCTTCGTTTTCTAACTTACTGTATAATCTCAATGTAAATGCACCAGCACTGGTTAAAAGTTGCTCGTTTACTATACGTTCTGCGTGATGCCAAATAGATTCTTCTGAGTCTCCACTTAACCCTATAATAAAGTTACCATATGTAAAAGCATCTGGCATTTCACGTTTTACTAATCTTAAGGTATCATAATTTTTTTCAGGCTTACCACCTTTACGAATCATCTTGGTAGCGGCAGGGTTCATACTTTCTATACCAAAATATAATCCGTGCAATCTGGATTCGTTCATTAGGTCTACTTGATGAGGTTTTGCACCAATAATATCCATACGAGCAAAACTCATAAGCCAAGGTTCAAATGTCAACTGCCGTTTTGCATCTACAAGTAATTGTAATTTTGCATCTTCTTCGTTGATAGTGTCGTCTGCCAAAAAGAAGTTTGTTATGCCTGCTTTGTCATAAGCCGTTTGCATTGTTTCAACCAATCTATCCACAGTATTCAGTTGTGGGTTTTTGTTGTTTCTATAATCGTATCCACAAAAACTGCAATTGAACTTGCACCCTAATGCAGTCTCTATTGTCATTAACTCCTGTGGTTGCCAAAAGTCGTTTTCTTCTATTACATTATAAACAGGGTCGTCCATTATTACGCCTGTTGGGTTTTTATAACAAGGTGGATTCTCAAATACTCGATATTTGCTAATGTCTTTGCCTTGTAAATATGCTAACAATATGTTTGTGCATCTGCCTATCAGCATTATATCTACCCAACTTTCATCACCTTGAGGTTCTCTAAATCCTCCCAACATAACTTTGAGTTGAGGTATATCTTTTTGTAATTCTTCTACAAGTTCTTTGTAATAGTCTCTGCCACTAGCATCAATACTGCCACTGTAACCAATCAAACATTCTTCCTCATCGCCGAACCAAGTCAACATAGATTTAACAAGTAAGTCCTTGGGCCAGGACAGGAAGTAATCTATGTTGGTAGCATCAATACCTAACTTTCTTGCTTCTTGAGTAACATAGTATGCACCAACGGCTCTGCTGTTATTTTTTATATCACCTGCTTTGGTATTCTTGATATGTAGGTCTGATAATACTAAAAATTTCATAGCATACTCTTTGACTTGTTTGAGATGTATTGATTCATCATACCATTTTGTACACCTTGTGCAAACATCATCATATGGTTATATTGTGGTATAGGAACATTTGGTATAAGTGTTTTCATCATTGCATAATCGTGAGCAGTATAGAGGCTTGGTAAGTTATCTCTATAATAAGCATCTACTTGATGATTTAAAATACTTGCATCTGTTCTATTGGTCCAATCATTTTGCCAATTATCACTTTCATATCCTATATTATCCCAACTGATAGTTTTTTGTTCTAAAATTTCATATCCGTACTTGGCAGGATCTTTATCCATTTCACTTTTGATTTCATCGTTTTGTAATTGGCTGTAAAGTCTCAAAGCAGTAGTACCTCCGGCAGTTAGCAGTTGTTCATCACAAATTAATTTTGCGGTATCCCAAATATCTTTTTCAGAGTCACCAGTTAATCCTATAATAAAGTTGCCATAAGTAAATGCTTCTGGAAATTCTTTTTTGACTAACCGCATAGTATCTATGTTACGTTCAGGCTTGCCGCCTTTTCTAATAATTTTTGTAATATTAGGATTTAAAGTTTCAATACCATAAAAATGACTGAGTATGTTTGCTTCTCTTAATAAATCTATTTGGTGAGTCTTTGCACCCATTATGTCTATTCTAACAAATGCCATTAACCAAGGTTCAAACGTCAACTGTTTCTTGACTTCGCCTAGTAACAAAAGTTTATCATCAACTTCATTGATTGTGTCGTCTGCCAAAAAGAAATTAGTAATACCAGCGACGTCGTATGCTGTTTGCATTGTTTCAACAAGTTTATCTATCCCATTAAGTGTTGGGTTTTTGTTGTTTCTGTAATCATATCCGCAAAAACTACAATTAAACTTACAACCCAATGCTGTTTCTATAGTTAATAATTCGTTGGGACTCCAAAAGTCATCTTCTCTAAGTATATTGTATACTGGAGGTTCTATAATAACTCCTGCAGGATTTTTATACCCTGGCGGATTATCAAACACTTGATATTTGCTAATGTCTTTGCCTTGCAGATAGTCTAACAGTATGTTTGTACACCTACCTATCAGCAATATGTCTACCCAATCACTATCGCCTTGTGGCTCTCTAAAACCACCTAGCATAACTTTCAACTGAGGTATGTCTTGCTGTAACTCTTTGACTAATTCTTTATAGAAGTCAGTACCACTAGCATCAATGCTACCGCTATAACCAATTAAACATTCTTTCTCGTCTTTGAAATAAGACAAAATACATTTGACTAATAAGTCTCTGGGCCAGTCTAAAAAATAGTCTATGTTACAACAATCAATGCCTATCTTTCTTGCTTCTTGAGTAACATAGTATGCTCCGACACCACGCCCGTTATTTTTAATCTTACCGGCGCGAGTTTCTCTCAAATGCAAATCTGACAATACTAGGAACTTCATACTGTATATTTAGTTTATGCTTCTGCTATCTGTGTAAGTTCTACAAGTGTTGCTGATAAATTTATTTCAGGATCTGCACAACTAACACTCTTAACTAAACCATCTCTGATTGTTACTACTGCCTGCATCTGTTGTGCTTCTGTGTCTCCCCATAATTCCAAGTTGCGATACATAAATCTAAATATGTCCTCATACTCTTCAGGTCTTGCTTGTCCTACTATTAGTTCTCTTGCTTTCTTGTATTCTTTTGCTTTGAATAAGTCCACCATCTGTAAATGCCAATCGCTTTGTCCTGTATCGCTTTTGTCAGGCATAACAAGTTCGCCTGTTGTACTATTCATTTGCACCAAGTTAATACATTTTCTCATATCTGGGTATGTTGCATTTACATAAGTGTCTAATGTTTCCAAATCAATCTTAACATTTTCCTGCACACAAATAGTTGCTATTCTTGAAGTAAACTCAGTCATATCTAACTTCTCAATGTGGAAGCCTTGACATCTACTGTGTAGTGCTGGAATAATTCTTTGTGGATAGTTACAAGTAAAAATAAACCTTGCAGTAGTGTAATACATTTCTGTAACACCACGTAGGGCCGCCTGACCATTGGGACTGATATAGTCTGCCTCATCAAGTAATACATACTTGAACTCTCCAAAAGGCATTGTACTAACAAAGTTTGTTATCTTATCTCTGATAACATCTATGCCGTTTTCGTTACTGGCATTTATCTCTAAAATATCACTACCGTCTACCCCCAGACTGTGTAGCAATAACTTTGCTAGAGTTGTTTTACCAGTCCCTGGTGCTCCGCTGAATAGTAAGTGCGGTAATGCACCTTCTTCTATCCAACTGCTTACTTGAACTTTTTGTGCTTCATCTCTAAACACATAATCGTTTACATTGTTAGGTCTATACTTTTCTGTCCATATGTCTCTCATTAAATGTCCTCAACCTTCTTTAAATTAGTAGGAAGTATCTCAGAGACCTCAACGTCAGTGTGGTTTTGTTCACTGCCTGTTACTGTTTGAAAAGTTCTAGATGTTGTTGTTATTTTAATATGTGTGCCTTCATTGTAATAAGATACTAACTTTTGTTTAATAAGTTTATTATTAGGTTTAGTTTCTAATTCAAATTCGCCGAACATATCTGTTTGTTTTGTGTATATTTTATTCATCAGTTATTATACCTTTTATTAATGTAAATGTCAACCTTTTATTCATACCCAAGTGTAATATTAGGTGCGGTGTTTTCATTTACAAATTCAAATATTTTTTGTATGTGTTGTAAATCTTTTTCACTTCTAAGACTGCATAGTTCGTTTGCAAAATGCAATTCTACATTGTGTTCTAATGCAAGTTTTAATAGTTCTGCTCTGCGTTCTGCATCATCTGGTAAACAATATATACTGCAAAGTACAATGGCATCTATACCATAACCTGTTATGAATTTTTCTAAACCAGGCAACCAATCTACATACTCATTCTCAAATTGGTAATCGTTTATTTTGATATTGTGTTTGTCGCAGTACTGACTTATAATAGCACGTTGCATTGGTAACGGCAAGTGTTCGCTCCACTTGGTGTTCCAACCTGCATAAGTAATCCATTTTTTAGTTGTGTCAATATCACGTTTGTCATCACGTTCACCTATAAATCTAAAGTAACCGCCTGGAAGTTTTCTGTGATAGTGTCCGCCTTTGGGTAATACTCTACCGTCCATACTCCAACGTGTTATGTCTGTGTCATTGTTAAAGTTACCGTGTATATGGTGTTGTTGGAACAAGTGTGCCTGCCCTGGCTCTAGTGTTACGGGCCAACAATGTTTTGCACATTCATTCTGTAACTCATCGTTACTCATTTTTTCATCGTAACATCTTTTTGTTAATTCGTCTGATTCGTCCCACCCCATAATCTGCATTGTGTTGTTGCCATAACATTTTGTAAAAGGTGTCCAAACAGTTCTCATACCCAAACCATTTCCTACCCAAATGCCTTGATGGAACTGTAGTAATCTACCTTCCTTACCTTGATTAGGTATTACCATTCTTATAGTAAAGAATCGTTGTAGCATCCATTCTTCGCCGTCAAGTAAGTCTGGAATATACTCACTATAATATGCATCTACTTTTTCTATGAATCTTTCTTCACCACAAGTATTTTGTAAGTGGCGACCTAGTTCTACAACTTGCGTGGGGTCTAGTATTTTGTGTACTGTTTCTAATGATTCTATTTGAGGGAATTTTTCTTTTGCAATACCCAACCAAAACTCGGGCCAATTATGTTTTTCTAAGTCATAGTTTAAAGTCTGATTATCCCATCGTGGGTCTAAATCCTGCAAACTCATATCAACCTCTTTTTAGTGCTTTGTAAAACTTTTTGCTTTTTTCTTCTTTGAGCCATTCTTTTTCACCTGCATACTCGGGTGCTTTTGCTAATGCCTCTTTGGCTTGATAGTATACTTCATAAATCTTTTTCTTACAACCCCAACCATTAAAGCCATCTATGTTTGGGTCGTGCATTACACCTTCCCATTGCCATAGTTGTTCTCTTATTGCTTTGTTACCTGTTTTTTCAATGTACGGCACTTGCACTCCTGTTTTCTTTACTTTTAAAATAAACTCTAACAAAATATTTTCTAGTAATTGCTATTACTGTGAAAACAAATGTTTGCAGTATAACTAGTTGAATGTTTTCATTTGAATCAACTTGTACTATACCTATCCAGTTAGCAAAGGCTATTACACCAAACCCTATCGGTACATTCATTGCGAATGCTAATGCTGTGTCGCCTATTGATTCTTTAAGTGCTTGTTTGTCTACTCTATTCGCCATCGTCCCAAATTGCATTTGGGTCTCTTGTTAAAGAACCTGGATTAACTTTACTAGTGTCTTCGTTAAACAATGAGTCACCGGTAGGTTCAACATCACTTACTAACCAACATTCTTTGTCATCGATAAGCCATATTGTTTCATCGATGCCATCGACTTTGAAGCCTTCACTCCATCTACCATACGCAACATAAATCCATTGCCCTGGCTCTAACCAATCAATATCATCTCCAACACTATAAACCTGAAACCATCTTGGTGTAAGTCCTGTTGGCTTATCGCTTATGTCAGGTAGGTATATGCCACTTGCTGTTTTCTCAATGTGGAACTTTCCTTTTACTGCTAGTATTTTATTATTAATTGCTTGAAGTTTCGTCATCTTCCCATTCGTCTATTGGTATCATTTCGAAGTCACCATTAGGTAACTCCACTTCTTTAAATTTAGGTTCTTTTTTCTTTGGAGTAGTATCTATTGTTGTAGTCGCTTCTCTGTCTGCATACTGTGGTGCAGGAGTCTCTACTGTGTCAGGCTTGATTGATACTTCCTCTTTCTTTTGTTCTTTTTGTTTTCTTTCAACTGCTCTTTGTTCGGCTTCAGCAGTTTTGGCTGTCTTCGGTGTAGGGTCCAAATTGCTTGTACCTGGATCGAAGTCAACTTTTGTAGGTTGATTTCCTTTTAGACTTACATTGTCCATTGTTTGTGCAGGAGGATTATTTTCATATTCTTCCCTCACTCTTTCTTCAGCAGTTTGAATTACTTGACCACCTGGGCCTAGTTTATCTCCTCTGGCGTTTACATTCATATTACCAACAGCAATGTTATCTTCTTGAGATTTAATCATTGCATCGATGTCTATTACTTTGCCTTTACTTGTTCTTCTAACTGTCATTTAAAAAATTCCTTTAAGTCTATATTGTATTTAACACTATCGACCTTATGGACCCCCAATAAATAGAGCACATAACTTGCTACACTACTTCCTCTACCAACACCCCAAACGATGTTGTGTTTTCTCATAGTGTCAATAATATATACCAAACATCTTAACATATCTAGTAGATTCCTGGCTTGATATTCGTATAGTTCTTTTGCAACTCTTTCTTGCTTTGTTTTGTCATTTGGACATAGTTTTGCAATGTATTCAACTATGTCTAATTCTTTATAGTGTTTAGGTATGTACCATTCACGTTGTCTTTGTGTGTCAAATAAATCTTTGTCTATTTCTTTGCCTAGTAATGGAAGTTCAAACAAGTCTAATTCTTCACAATGCAAGTTATACATCTTAACATCATCGGTTTCGACAAACTCGTTGTCTTTCAACTCAACATTGTGTAATAGCATATTAATGCCATCTACTTCTGTTAGTAGTGGTCTGCTTAAACTATCTTTGGTTTCCAACTTTTCTTTATGTCCTTAATGTTTACTATTTCTGCTTGTTCTGGTTTTTCTGTTTGTGGTAAAAATGTTTCTGCCATTGCTGTTTCTATCTCTCTCCAAGGCTTAGTTGCTTGTTCGCTTATGCCGTGTCCTCTTGCCAACTCCCTATCATCCTCATCTGCCGCAATACCATCGAATGTTGATATGTCATCTCTAAACCACCACCACTCATCATTTATACTTAAATCACCTAATAAGAGATTCTGTTCAGGCAATCTATATTCACTTTCAACATAATTATACTGCACATCTTGTGAAATGTCAAGTAAAGTTATGTGGTCTATTACACTTCCTGGTGTAATAGTATTGAGTTTTGCGTGTAATATCTCAGCAAACTGACTGTCTATAAAGTCAGGTACTAGTATAACTGGATTAATTAAATCAATCCAAACTTTTTGAGATTTAACCATATGGTCCACATTAACCATAAATGAGTCGTGTAATATGTTTTCTATAAAAAATACTACTTTGTGAAAGTTTGTATTATGTGTAAAATAAGCATTTTCCAACTCAATGCCATCTTCTATTGTTGCTAGATTAACACTTAGTTTATAATTACTTGTAATCAATTCGTATGCATCGTTGTCAACTGGCATATATTTCACAACAGAAAAGTGTTTGTCTATTGTGCAAGAACTGTGCATTGGTATCATTTTTTCTCCTTTTTATTTTTCTTTTTGTTTAATTCATCTTTAGGATCAAATATATCGCCAATATTTAAAACTTCATCTTCTGCTTTACCCATTCTGTATTTGACCATTCTTTCACTCCATTCCAAGTCCATCATCTCAATCATACTCTGTATTGAATTTGACATTCCGGAACCTGGTGGTAGACCCATTAGATTTTTAGTAAGGGATTGTCTCTTTTCTAATAGTTGGTCATCGGTATATTTACTAAAATCGTACATTACTTTCCATATTTTAATTTAACAAAAGAATAAACATTATCGTTAACAAAAGCATATTCTCTATTTCTATTGACATAGTCTTTAAGTGGAACATAGTTATTTTTGTATAGATACTTTCTAAAATCTTCATACTTTTCCTCGTCTATAATTACCTTGTTTCCACTATCCCATATATTATCAAATATTTCTTTTCTTTTATCTATTGTGTCTACATCTTCAACACAATATTCGTCTTTAAGAAAACTTGGAATTGAATTTATCATAATTTAAATCTGATATGTCATTGTATTGTCTTCGTTCACTAAACACAAAGTTTACTCCAGGTAATGCTTTGTCTATTGCTGTTTCTAAAACATAATTCTTTCTTGAACCAGCGAGTGCTATTTTATAATTGTTAATTACACTTTCAGTCATATTCTCATCTAGTTCATAATTAAAATTAAAGTTTACACCTGGGTCAACAAAATCTATATCCCTAAACACATATGAACTAATCAAGTCTCTAATATTTTCAACTCCTAAGTAAGTAGTACTTATTGAATTCTTATCGCTCTTAACAAATTTTATAAAACTTCTTTTGTTAGGACTTCTTAAAATTGCAGTAGTTTCTGTGCTTCTTGTTTCTTCAAACTTCCAATTGGTTTTGTAGTAGTCCAACGTTTCTGGATAATTTTTACATTCGTAAATTATACCATAAGTGTTTATGATACTAGACTTTTGTAAGTTTAATGTTATAGGCTGTGAGTAATTATCTGATACAACCTTTTCTAATTTACGTTCTCCAAGTATTGTTAATTCAAGTCCGTTTAAATCTATAATTTTTTCTTCTTGGTCTGGATCTTCACTTAAGAATCCAATGCCGTTTACTTCGCTTTCTACTCCAGGCAAGCCAGTTGCTAAAAATAAACTTCTGTTACACCCGTACCAGTTTTTATGTTCTTGTTCATTGTGCGAACTCAGTTTGGTAAAACCCATAGTTTCAAATTGAGTTGAAACAGAGTGGTGAACATTGTATTGATATTTTACAAAACAAAAATTGATTTCGTATTTAGGTTTCATTGAACAACACACTCTCCCCACATCCACATTGCCCTACAACATTTGGATTTTCTAAAATAATTTCTTTGTTCAATCCATTGTCTTCAAGTTTTATGTGTGTACCTAACATCATTGACTTAAAGTCTCCGTCTACAATTAAATATCTGCTGTCTGCTAGTTTTATAATTAGGTCACCATTGCTAGGAGCAACAAATTGCTCTTTGATAAATTCGTATTTGTATCCTGAGCATCCATCCTCGACTAACATAAGCCTAACGGTGTTTGTGTCGTCATCTAGTATCTGTAAGAAATGTTCAACAGCAGGTTGCGTAATCATAACTGCATCTTCCTGTTTAAAAACCTTAGGTTCCGTTGGACTTATCATATTCCTCTCTAATTAATGTACTTAAACAAACCCTTGTAAAAGTATTTCCTCTATTTAATTCTTTATGCTCGAGTAAGTCTGATGATCCAAAAATTACACACTTGGTTGGTGCAACTTTTAGTCTATCACAGACTTTATTTGCTATACTTCTGTATTTACTCGAAATGTAATCTGGAGTAAAGTGTTCAACCAGTTTTGACCCCACATAAGCACCAAATGTGTTTACAATGCCGTGTTGGTTAGCAAACACCACAGGATCATCTATTTCGTCTTTTGTAAATCTAACACCTGCCCTAAAGTTAATAATAGGAAATGTTTTCCCTAAACTGAATGTAACATCTTTAATACACTTTCTATTTAAATCTATTTGCAAATTATCACACATACCAAAGTATGCCATATCAATCAATACTGGTATGTCTAACATATCACAAACATCTAATGCCTGTAACATCTCAGGGTGTTCTTGTCCAAAGTCACTAAACGGACAACTGACTATCAGTGCATCACCTTTATCTATGTCATCTGCAGATTCGATCCAGTCCCAATTAAGTCCTGAAACATTACTTGCTACCTTGTGCATAATAAAGTCGCCTTTGAAAAATACAAACCTTTCTACAAAATTCATATACCTCATAAAGAACATTATAAATGCTTCGCTGGTGCCATTTGTTACAGTTGAATGTTTAAAGTGTGCCAGTCCTTCTACTTTGTTTAGTTCTGAACTTGCAATCCATTCACGCATTAGTTTAGGAAATGTTTTATGTAATTCAGTCATACCATCGTGTGACGAAAAATCATCTATGTTTGTGTTGTATAGTAGTGTATTAATAAATGACTTTGTTAATTGGTCATCTATTGCATACCCACCTTTTAAAATATCGTTCAATCTAAATCCTTATAAACATAAATGTTGGGACCATATTCCATACCTTCGTCAAAGAAATCACCAACTGTGGTAAAGCCTGACTTCTTGTATGTACTTAATGCACTCTTTCTAGGAATGCTCCAGATCCATTCGCAGTCTCTATTAAATGCTTCTTCGCATAATATTTTTAAGAGTAAATTACCTACACCTTTTCTTCTAAAATCTGGGTGTACCCATAAACCTCTACTTCTATAACCTTTATCTTCTGTTCTATGTCCGCTGTTTACTCCTACAATTTTATTATCTATTTCTATAGCATAAAAGGCAGGAATATACTCGAATATTTCCATATCGTATGGGACTGTGTTAGTTAAGGGCCAGGTCATTGCACTATGAGTTTCTATTGCACTTTCTCTGTTAGGCCATAACTCCTTTTCCCAAATTTCTTTAATTTGTTCGAAAGTTAATGTTATAACTTGCATACTAGTATTTAATAGATTAAGTACGCCTGACTCTTAGATTCAGAACAAACCTATGCCCTTGCTCCACAGTACTCACACTATGCTTTCTGTTGTAGTTATAGACTACTGCATCTCCTTGTTCTAGCAGTATTGGATCTTCCTCTAAATATGGTGTTCCGCCTTTGTATTGCTCAGGGTCATTCAGTTGTACAATTATACTGTGATTGGAGTCTTGTTCTCCATAACTAGAATCTATGTGTGGGTTTATACCACAACCTTTTTTATAAAACAGTATACGGGCAGTAACAAGTTCTGAGGCCCAAGGCATATTCTTTTGTACTTCTCCCCACAAGCCAACACATTCATTCAAACTCATTTCACAAACTAGGAAATGTCCTATAGCACTAGGCTTAAATCTAAATGTTGGATCGGTTGTGTGATAAACTTGATTAGGAAACTTTTTAAATTTTTCTAATAAGTTTTCACATTGACTGGTCGATAATAAATTAGGAATCTTCATCTGGACGTTTATCGATTATCTCATCTGCAAGTCCAAAGTCTAGTGCCTCCTGGGCATTCATAAAGTTATCTCTATCCATAGCACTTTCAAACTCTTCATAAGTTTTGCCTTTGCTATTGTGATGTACATAGATATCAGTGAGTTCAGTTTTCATACGCATAATTTCATTTGCACGAATTTGTATATCACTTGCTTGTCCACTTGCACCACCTAATGGTTGATGTATCATTGTTCTACTTCTTGGCAGTAAAAACCTTTTACCAGCCGCACCTGATTGTGCTAACAAACTACCCATACTAGCCGCTTGTCCCATTACAATAGTTGACACGTCAGGCTTAATGTATTGCATTGTGTCGTACATTGCCATACCACTTGTTACAGTTCCGCCTGGACTATTAATATAAAAACTAATGTCTGCTGTTGGATCTTCTGCTTCTAAGAAAAGTAACTGAGCACAAATACTATTTGATACTGGATCATTTACTTCACCATTTAAAAATACAATTCTTTCTTTTAAAAGTCTGCTGTAGATATCGTAACTACGTTCTCCGCCTGCTACTTTCTCTACTACATAAGGTACAAAATTCATAAGTTATCTCCAAATATATTTATAGTTTACCATTCATTAATATTAAAATGTTTGAAACATTTCTGTACAGCCTTGGCTTGAACAACTGCATCTTCAACTGCTGAGTGATGTCCTTCTTGTACGCCATCTAAGTTTTTTCTAGGATCGCCTGGTACTAAGCCAAACAATGTTCTAGCATCTTGCTCTTGCCAATAAAACCAATTCTTGTGGTAACCAAACTGTGCATAAAAGTGTTCAAGTATACCATAATCGAATCTAGGACCTTGTGCCCACTTCTTGTCGCATCCAACTAACCACTTAGTAAATGTTGTACAAAATTCTTCTACACTTACTCTGCCTTCTTCACAAAATGCTTCTTCTTGAATCTCTGCAGGTTGTGTTCCCCACCATTCTAATGTGCCTTCATCGACAACTCTGCCGTTAGCAGTTTGCTCGTCAATGTCAATAGCCATAAGAAATCTATCATAAGGTTCTTTGTCAGTGTAAGGATCAAACTTAACTCCACCCACAGTCAGTATAACAGCATCTTCTTTTGTGCCTAATGTTTCTATGTCTACCATTGCGTGAATCGCCATACTACCTACCTTTTAATTTATAATCATATTATACACTATTATAGTATCAGTGTCAATAAATATGTGTATGAAAATATCCATTACTTCGTTCGGAGATAATACATTTGATTTAGTTGGCACAATCAATAGAGATTCTCACAATAATAGTGAAGAAGATAACATATTGAATGAGCCGTATAACACTCGCGGTCCTATAGAAGAAGCAAATGAGAATAACTTATTTGCTAGACCTGTGTACACAATCAATTACGGAGTGCCTATGGATGATCCTAATTTCATTTCAAGTTTCAGCAAACGTAACAGTTGGTATTGGGGTATTGTTAATCCATCATTTAAAATGTGTACAATATGTATTCACGATTTAATTTCGTTGCCTAACAGAAAACAAATATTACAAACATTGTGTGCGGCTTACGAAACAGTTATAATAAATGAAACTATAAGCGAAAGTCAAATTGGTTTTGGAAGTGTTACAGGCAAAGTAATCAGAGATCAAACAAAAGTAAGTGTCACTAAGCAATTTGCTGACTATAGAGATGAACTGGTAAATATGTTTAGTAAAATACAAGATGAAAACATTTACTTTATAATAAATTCAAACAACAAAGAATTCAATAGAAAATTAAACAAGGCACTTAACGTTAAAATATTTCATTTTGATTTGTTTTTGTTAGAAGCATACTATGTAAATAATCATAGAAGATACAAAGGATACTTTCCTGATGCAGATGATTTGATGCAGTTGACCAATGAGGATTACCTTGCCAAATACTTTAGAACAAATAAACCTCATCGAGCAATGACACTAAATGGTAGATTTCGCAGTTGGCGGAGTGCAGGATTAAGAGCATTATTAGAGTCAGGTATATTTGAATATCCTGATTGTGATTACAGTTATTTAGAAAGCAGACCCGACAGACTAAAGTCACCTGAGAAGTATTGTGCTAATTGGCAATGGTTAAATGCAAACTGTGACTTACCTAGAAACTTGGACTTGGGCAATACTAAGGAAATGTATATAACAAACAACGACATACAACGTCCTATGATTGATTTAATCAAAAACTTCAAGTATAGAATTGTGTTTGAAAGTTTTTTGTTTACACCACAAAACGTAAACGATCCTAGATTTATACCAGATAACTATTGTGACCAATATTTAAAAAGCATAGTGCCAGGTGGATTTATTACAGAAAAAACTTACTGCGGATTTATACAAGGACATCCGTCTATAATATTATGCGATAATGCAAGTGTAAAGTATTTGAAAAATCTTGGTTTTTATATGTATGAAGATTACATAGACTACGACAAACTCGAAGAGTTATCGTTTGACTATGTTTTAGAAAAAGGAGATGAAGGGCAGTTACCCGAATTACAATATCAATTAGGCAAACAACTAGCACCTCAAATAGGCAACATAATCAAAAAAGATCCTGTAAGAGTAAAAGCAATTAAAGAAGGCACAATCAAAAACTTTGAAATGATGCACGACCCAAAAGTATTTTTATATCCTTTGACAAATTTAATTAACAGAGCATTCGCATCTGGTCAAAAATCTTTTAACTCAAAATAGCCACATTTAAACCAATTAAGTAAACAACGTATATAAATACAGGTGGAAGAATACTACTCTCTTCCACAACAACTGTTGTTTAAGTGTTGAGAAATTCAAACTTATGAAAAGTTAAGGAACTTTTTCAGTTGAGCATTGTCCGTAAGGAAATGTGAACGAGAGTGCTAACTATTTAGACTCAAGGAGAAATATATGTCTATAATCACAAAAAGTGATTACAAATCAGTTTTAGAAAAGATGACTGACAATGTTTTAGAATTCAAAGAAAAATATTGTCCCGATGGTCAAACTTGCGAAGACTTACTAACACTCGGTGGACTCGCGTTCACTGTTTGGTTTATGTATGTCGCAATGCAACCTATTATGTAACCTGGTGCGGAATCCCTAACACAAAAAAAAGGAGCAGTAAAATGCTCCTTTTTTCTTATTAAGTAAATTATTTATTACGAAAGATCACCATAGTCTGTTGGTGCATTTGCGGCTCTTGTTTTAATTGTTTTATGTTTCAATTTAACAAGTACTGTGGCAGTTCCTGCCGTTGCATTGCCTGTAGTAACTGTAGCACTCAATGTAGTACCACTTGTATATGCTTCTTTATATGTACTTCTATATGTACCTGCTGTTGTAAAGTCTACAGCATTATTAAAGTACTGTTCAGCATCATCTGAGTCACCAACTGTAACCTGAGTAGTTGCGTCTGAATCACTCCAGCCTGAACCTACAATAACATCAACCTGTGTGATAGCACAGTTTGCCGGTATAGTTGCTATTGTAACTGTACCGTCATCAAAGTTAATAGTTTTTCTTGCAAAGCCTAATTGAGTATCAGCACTTGGTAATTGTGCCTTTACAATGAATTCGTCACTTGCTGTTGCTTCTGCACCCTTCATTTTGACCATTGCATTATTGCTGGCATTTCTTGCCTTGAACACACTATTGGCATTGTCGTCTAAAAGTCTTACGCCAGATTTACCTAACTGAACGTCTCCACTTAATCCTACTAATCCAAACTGATTAATATCTGCCATCTAATGCTCCTTAACTAACGTCACCGTAGTTCAACGGTATTAATGATTCTGCAACCATTTCAACTAAAACTGTTGCTGTTCCGGCACTTGCTCCGCCGGCACTTACTGTGGCTGTTAATGTTGTGTTTGCACTATAAACGTGCATATCGTCTGATTGAAACTGACTTGCTTCTGATAAGTCTACGTCAGTTGTTCTAATAAATCTATCTGGATCACCTGAATCACCTATTGTGATTGTTGGTGTTCCGCCTGTCCATCCAGTTGGTACTGTTACTGAAACACCTATTACAGCAGTATTACCTACAATGTCTCCTAAGTTTACAGAACCGTCTGTATATGCTACAGAAGTATTAATGTACTGAGTAAATTCAACAAAAGTAGATTCTAACTGTGACTTAGTAACAAATTCATCTGAAGCAGTACCATCTGCTCCTTTTACTTTTGCTAAAGTTGTGCCATCAGCCAATGTTGCTTTTAACACTCCTGAATCGCTGATAAGTTTGTTTCCGCTTTTACCAAATTGTACTGTGGAACCTATACCTTTGATTCCGAATTGTTTAATGTTTGCCATTTTATTTCCTATATTTAATAGTGTTTTTTCTTGTAATACTGTGTTCTTTGTACATTAATATTTATCTAATTTCTATAAATACTACGTAGGTAAGAGTATTTTTACATCATACATACAATACAGGAGTAACATAAAAATGGCAATAAAAGAAATGAACTACCGTGAACGCGGTTTGTTGTTAAGTATGCTGGCTCACCAAGCATACTGTGAACCCAAGGACTTACTAAAAGCAAGACCTGGGATAAAGGATTTAGAGCCTCTTAAAAAGTTTTTAAATAAACCATTACCACCCACATTCATCGACGTAGACGGAGCACAGGCTTATGTGCTAAGTGATAAAGATGATGTGTTGGTTGCTTGTCGAGGAACAGAGCCTACGCAATTGAATGACATTGCGGCAGACTTAAAAACGTTCCCAGTAAAGCATCACGTACAGGGTAGAGTACACAGAGGTTTTTATGCAGAATATGAGAAGGTAATCCCTGGAATTAAAGAAGCACTTGCAAAACATAATAAGAGTGGAAAGAAAACATTATGGGTAGTAGGACACAGTTTAGGTGGTGCAATGGCACTATTGGTTGCTGTTGAACTAAAGCCTGATGGTGGATGTCATACGTTTGGGCAACCAAGAGTAGGCACAAGAGAATTTCTCAAACTAATAGACTTCCCTTATTATAGATATAGAAACAACAACGACTTAGTCACTGTTGTTCCGCCAACATTCTTTAATTTAATTTTCAAACATAGCGGAGTATTAAGATACATCAACACTTATGGCAACATAAGAAAAGCAACATACTGGCAAAGATTCAAAGACAAATGCAGAGGTAATTGGGAGGCTATTAAAAGTTTCAACCTAGTAGATGGCTTTGCTGACCACAGTATGGGCAAGTATCACGAATACCTTGGAAATATGGATGAAAACGGAGAGCAACTTCCAAAGTGATAAATACTATTACAAATTAATTTGGAGATTTAATAATGAGTCATTATTACGCAGGATTGGATACTAAAGATAAATTAGTAAACGATATGACAAGTGCAGGTGTTGATACTAGTATCATACCAGCAGAAAAAAGTTATGTACAAGCAAGTCCAGAGCATCACGTCGACGCAGATGCTTACGATTGTTTTTACATAGATTTAGTAGACGTAAGTGGTACTGATAGAGTTGTACAATACTTTGAAAAAGTAGCAGACAACACAATTCATAAAGCATATGATTACGATTCAAGGACTTTAGAAAGTGTGAGTGATACCAAAGCAGAAGTTTCTGCGGCGACACCTAACCATCCTAACTTCCCTACTTTATCAGCATAGAGTTATGAAAGATATCGATTTATTCGAAAAGAAAAAACTTAACGCCGGTACAGCAAATGTATCCGGACCAGCAGGTGCCGGCACAAGTTCAGGAGGGGCGACTGGTTCTGCAGATGGCGGAAACGCCGACAGTGGCTCCACTGATTCCAGCAAAAGCATTCCGCCTATGCCACACGAAGACAGAAGTCCAAACTACTTTTTAGGTATGTACGGATATAGTCCAGTCAAAAAATCAGGTAAGAAAAAGAAAAAGAAAAAGTTAGAATTCGGTAAGGGTATATACGACGAAGGTATTATAAACTTAGATGATTATCGTTAATCAACTCTAATTTTACCCCAACCTTGTCTACGTTTGTAATACATTCTGTTGAGATAATCTTCAGTGTCTGTAAATGTGTCTACTAAGTTTACTGTTATGTTGTTATCGTGTTTAGTAAGTTCCTTGCACTCTTCATCAGTAATAAATTCGTGAAAGTTATAATTTTGTTTTACTTGCATAGGATACTCTATATCATATGATGTTACAAAATCTTCCTGCCATTGTATTAAGTCTTTAAAAATTTCTTCGTCTATCCCATAATCATTTATAATACTTGACTTTATAAAATCTAATACTTGCTGTCTATTAATATGAAAATCTTTCTGGGCGTCCCACATCAAAGTGTGTCCATTAAATCCATCTGCTTCGCCTGTCTCTAAGTATCTACTAATGTATTCTTTTGCTTTGTTGAACTCTGAGTTTACAAATCCTTTATCGTTGTGTATGCGGTCCCACAGGGTGTTGTAGAAGTCTAAATATGGCACGTTTCTGTATTTGTGTACAAACCTTGACAGCATTTGTGTCCAACCATAATTATGAAAGTTGTTAATCATCCAACTGTATAACCAACTGTCTATAAACTTTTCTCGTGGCATATATTTGGTACCACGTATTAAATCAACAGTTTCTTCTATGTTATCTTCTTCCCCTTCACTACTCACATAACTCTTAACATTGATAATATCATACTCGTGTTCGTTGTGTTGCCCTGGAGTATTCATATGAGCATTTTCTAGTAATTGTGCCAACCAACTTTCAATAGCATTGTGTTGACCCATTTCAATTACATCACATAAACCTTTGCACCAACTATCAAATGTCTCCAGCGGTAAGCCTAATATGAGTTCTGTGTAACTTGGTATTTGTTCTTTATTGCAAATATCAAATATTTCTTTTAAGTTACTGA
>Ga0222717_10000348_pt1 | contig 40015 bp, 60 predicted proteins | sample C33_18DmetaG_FD_165053 | JGI IMG/M metagenome (GOLD analysis project Ga0222717, IMG submission 165053) | Estuarine water microbial communities from San Francisco Bay, California, United States - C33_18D | ecosystem: Environmental > Aquatic > Marine > Unclassified | place: USA: California... | reverse complement strand
GTAGATGCTGAAAATGAAAAATCAGAATATGATATTTCAGATGCCGTAAAACCATATGATAACGAAAAGAATAATCATATCCTTATTTCATTTGATGCTACACAATTAACAAATCAACACTTTAATGAGTTCATTAAAAAGTTACCATTTATCATAGAAGAAACTGGTACGACTGGTTCATTTAATTGGGATATCTTCCAAATAGATATTATATCTCTAAAAGAAGTTGATATGATTCAACCACACTTCAAAAATGTATTTTAATGAGTAAGAAAACGTTAGTATGTATTCATGTAATGCCTAATGAAATAGAAATGTTTGTTCGGTTTATGAACACCTATAAATTATGCTTAAAGCATTTAGATGATAATGATGATGTTACATTAAAAGTTTCTTTAAATTTAAATCCACAATTAACCGATTGGGAAAGGTCAGAATTAAAAAGAGAAGAATTTATAGATGTATTTAATGAATGTATCAAAGATATAGATAAAATACAAAAAGAAATAATAACAAATACATCGTTGTGGGGAACAACTCAACAAAAAAGAGAATCAATAAAATTGGATTATGACCAATTCATATTTTGTGATACCGATATTATACTACACCAACATCAATTAAAACATCAAATAAACGCATCTAAACAATTAGAAGGTATGTACATACTTTCACCAGCCCTACCAAAATGGTGGGATGAAACATGGGATACTTTAGTATCATCAGAACTACATAGTGGTGAATATGGAGATGCGTTTAAAAAAGAATATATTAATAAAACAAAAATTCAACAATATACCAATTTATCTTTAAAATTAGTAGCTCCAATTAAGTTTGGTTGTGGAATGCACACATTATATTCAAAAGAGTTTTGGGATTTAATAGGAATACCAGAATCATTTGGAGGATATGGGCCAGAAGATACATTTGGTATGTTTGCAGCTCATAATGCAATTGTTAGTAAAAAATATCCTATAAAACAATATGTATTAGATGGTATCTATATAACCGAAGATTATATCAACAGAACACCATCATTTGATGGTAAACTTATTTCATTTGATAGGAAAGATGAATTTTATAAAAAGGCTCAATCTAATATGAAAGAAGAAATGGATAAGTTTTTACAAAGAATCTGATATTTATACCAAATAAGTTTCATTAATTAAGGTTATATCATTTTTAATCTAAAAAGAAATTTATTATGGCATTTAAAGATATGTTTAAAGACGAAAATGATATCAACGAAAAATCAGTAGTAGGATTTGCTGCATTTGCAATGATGTGTTTATTTGCAACTGCTGACATCGTAACTGGATTTTTTGGAAAAGATTTAGTAATTCAAGAGTTTATCTACAATTCATTTGTAATAATCACACTTGGTTCATTTGGTATCGCCGAAGTTGGAAAAGTGTTTGGAAAGAAAGAATAGAACATAACCCCTCTTCGGAGGGTATTGTTTTTATCTTTAAATAATACTACATTATATTTATCTTTAGATAACAAAGGTAACTGATATGGAAAAGTTAAAAAGGTATATCGTTGAAAACTATGATGGACAATTCACTTGGAAGCAATTGGTAAGTGAGGGTATTCCTAAATTGTTTTTGAAGATTGAAGCTGTCAAAAAGGAGATTGCAAAGTTAGAGGCTGAAAGAAAGCAAGCTGTACAACCTTGGAAAACCGAAAAAGACCCAAAGAAAAAAGAAAAAATCTTAGCTAAACTAAAAGATTTAACTAAGAAAATTAACGCTAGACAAAAGAATCTATCTCAGATGTTGGATATGGAGGATAAGTATATCTCTCAAATGTCCGCAGATGCTGAGTTAGATACTAAGATGTTTGAAGATACTGATTTGGGACACCAAGACAATGAACCTGGTATGTTAAGAGCTGATTTAAGTATCATCGAAAGATATGCTGAGGAATTAGGTGAAATGATGAAAGATTTCGATGAAATGGATACTGAAATCGATTTACCTCATTGGTGGCAAACCAAAATCATCAAAGCAAAGGATTACATAGTTGGGGCTAAGCACTATTTAAGAGCTGAGTTAGAAAAAACTGACGGTATATTACATAATAAAGACAAAAAATAAGAATGCAACCAGAATCGATTTACGCAGTAATCATAACTCTCATTACAGTATTAGGTTCAGCAGGAGCTTGGAGATACTATGAAAAACGAGCTCAAGAAAGAAAAGAAGATGAAGATTATATCAAAGATGATTGTGCGAAGAGAATTGATAGATTGGAACAACTTTTAGAAAAATCTGCAAGAGAAAAAGATGACCTTAGAGAAAAAATCTTAGAACTTACCAAAGATGTGGCTGAGTTAACTATAAAAGTTAAGTATTTAGAAATGGAAAACAAAAGATTATTAGAACTTAATAATCAGATTCTAAATAAATCATAAAAATATTTGGATTTTTCCAAAAAATTTCGTATATTAGTATGTTTATCAAAGAACAAGAGGATATGATAGCTAGAAGTTTATTCACAGAATCAAAAAAACTCAGAGTATTTGATTTCGATGATACACTTGTTTTTACCAATTCATACATTTATGTAAAGACTATTGATGGTAAAGAGAAAAAACTAACACCTGGTGAATACGCTCTTTATAATGAAAAGCCAGGTGAAGAATATGATTTCAGAGATTTCTACTCTGTTCAAGAACCCCAAGAATTAAAAAAAATTACTAAAGTTCTTAAAAGAATAATCAATAAGAACAAAGGAGAGGGTGTATTCATTCTAACCGCAAGACCTCAAGCGGTAGATAAGCATGTACAAAGATATTTAAAAGATATTGGTATCAATCAAAGAATTCCAGTAATAGGTTTACAATCTAACAATCCAAAAGATAAAGCTGATTGGATTGAGGATAAGATTGATAAGGGTGGTTATGATGATGTTTACTTTGCAGATGATTCTATAAAGAATGTAAACGCTATGAAAAAGATGTTAAGAACAAAAAACATCAAGTGGAGGGTTCAACATATTAAACATTAAAAATCTTATATTTATAGTATATGATTAGATTAACCGAAATATTGAACGAAGATTGTTGGAAGGGCTACAAACAAATTGGTGGCAAAATAAAGAATGGAAAGATGGTGCCAAATTGTGTTCCTGAATCGGTTGAAGAAAACTCAATCAATGAAGCATCAATGACTGTTTCAATTGCAAACATTGTAGATGAACTTTTTCCAAAGGAGTTCTTTTGGGTATATAATCCACAAGATAAAGAAAGAGTAAAATCTGTAATTGGTGATTTAGTTAGAACATTAAATACCTTTTACAAAAAACAAAACATCAAAGTTAGATTTACAGATTCTAATATTAAAATGAAGATGTACGCTAAAGAATCTGCAAGAGAAGATTTAACATCTTCAGAGAGATTAGAATTATATAAATTATATTCTAAGGCAATGAAAGCAATGCCACAATCTCCAAACCAAAAGAAGATTATCAAAAAAATTAATGTGTTAAGAATCAAAGCTGGTATGAAACCATTAAAAGAGGTAACTTTAAACGAAATTGGAGTTTTTAATATACATAGTTATACAAAGGGGATTTTACCTTCGGGATTTATGGATACAACAACTCCTCAGAAAAAAGAAAAATATCGTTCAACAGTTAAAGATTTAGTACAAACATTAAATTCTTTTTGGAAAAGAAATAATATACCATTTAGAGTAAGAAAATGATAAAGTTAGATGATTTATTACATGATATCGTAAACCATCCACTAAACGAAGATTTAAGAAAGTGGTTTGGTAAAGGAAAGACTGGTTCTTCATCTGGTGGAGGATGGGATAGATATGGTTCAGATGGGCAGAAGTTAGGTAAGTGTGGTGATGGTGAAGAAGGTGATGCTTATGCAGCTTGTTTATCCAAAGAGAAAGCAGCTAAGTTAGGACCTAAAGGTAGAGCATCTTTTGTAAAAAGAAAAAGAGCTGACCAAAAGAAAGCTGGTGATACTAAAAAGGGTGGAAATAGAAAAAAAGGTAAGACACCTACCTTTTCAAAAACAGGTGCATAATTGTTATTTTAATGAGTAAAAAATTAGTTACTATAAAGGTAAGGAAAGGTGATATTAATCGAGCTTTAAAAAGATTCAAAAGAGCAGTAATGGATTCAGGCCATTTGTTTGAATTAAGAGAAAGACAAGAATATACCAAACCTACAACAATTAGGAGAAAACAAAAACAAAAAGCTATCAGAAACCAAAAGATTGAGTGGATGAAGCAGAATGATATGGAAATTCCTAATAAAAGAAAAAAGAAAAAAAGATAAAACATATTTATTAGGGTATGGCAGATAATATTAAAATATCAGAATTAACGGAATTAACATCGGGCTCACTTAGTGATGCTACGATTTTTCCAGTTGTAGATGGTGGTAGTACTAAAAAGGCAAGTTTATCATCTTTACAATCATACCTTACTGATGATTTAGCAACCGATGCTGAATTATCATCTCAAATATCAACCGTAAATTCTACAATTAATACACTAACAACATCAGATATATCTGAAGGTACTAATCAATATTTTACAAATGCTAGGGCAGATGCTAGAATTGAAGCTTTTGGAGTTATAACTTCATCTGCAGCTATTGATTTAACACAAACTACAAATTATATTAGTGGAATTAAAACGAGATTAAATGTAGAAAATGTAATATCATCATCCAATCAAGTTTCAGAATCAGCTGCACTTGCTGGATTTGGTTCTGGTGGTGGTGGTGCATCTATACCAACTGGAACAGTATCATCGTCTGCACAAACTGTTAAAAACTTAGGTGGAACTGGAATTATTTCTGGTTCATTGACATCGGATGATATTACCGATTTTAATGATGCAGTTTCTTCATCCGCAGCCGCTGCTGGATTTAGTGGTGGCGAAGGTGGTGGAGGGGGTAGCACTGATTATGTGTCCAATGTAACATTTTCAGGAACCACATTAACATTTACAGGTACAGGTAATGCATTCAGTAGTACTGTGGATTTATCTGGTGAAAGCTTAGCAACATCAACGGATATAGCAGGGTTTTTGGCGGCTTCTACTTATATTATTGATTCTGGTTCATTTGCTAGTAGACTTGATGCTGGTGGTGGTGGCGGTGGAGGTGTTCCATCTGGAACTATTTCTTCATCTGCTCAAATATTGGGTTCATTGAGTGGTAGTAACTTAGTTTCATCATCTCAACAAATAGATGGTGCACAAATAGATTTATCATCTTTAACAACAGATGATGTTTCGGAGGGTGTAACGAATAGATACTACGCTAATTCATTAGTACTTCCTTATTTGAATTCATTACAAGTACTTTCCGGTTCAGCTGGTGGTGGATTTGATGTATCTGGAACAAATGTTGTTTCATCATCTACACAAATTTCTAATTTAGGATTCGTTAGTAATACGATATATGGAACTGGTACTGCTTCATTACAAAATCAAATAGATACATTGGATAATCAATTAGATTCATCGGTATTAACTGATAGTGTAAATGATTTTACTGTAACTCAAAAGTTTAGAGATATTGAAGTAACTGGTAGTGTTAATATAACTGGTATATTCTCTGGTAGTGGGGCTTATTTATTTGATATTCCTGGAACAGCTATTGTTGGTGGTGTTGCATTATCTGGTTCAACAATCGAAGATGGAAATGTTTCTGTAGTAGCTAATACAGTTAGTGGTATAACCATGAATTCAACAGCTTCTGGAATAAACATTAATGGTGATGTTAGAGTAGCTAGTGGTTCATTGATTAGTGGTAGTGGTGCTGGTTTATATGATATTCCTGGTTCTGCTATTGTTGGTGGAGTTGGTGGAGGACAATCAATCGCTAGTGGTTCAATAACCGCTTCAATTGAAGCAAATGGATTAGTTATCAATAGTGGTATATCTGCGTCTGGTGAAATAACGGCACAATCAATTTCAGTTGGTACATCTGGTACTCCTACTATATATTCAAATAATAACTTAAATTTATCAGCATCAAACGCTGTAGTAATTACCGATTCACCATTAAGATTAAATCCTTTTGCAGCTGCTGATACCGCATCATTCACATTAGCGGAAGGAGATATGGTTTTCAGTTCAGACCAAAACGATTTCTTTGGATATAGGATTGTAAACTCAACGGGTAGCTGGTATTCTTTAACCGAAGGTAATATTACTGAGGTAGAATGGAGTACTATAATAGGAGCTCCACAAGGTTTAGTATCTTCTTCATTTCAAATAGCACCTTCGGGTTCATCATTATTTTCATCATCAGCACAATTTTTACCATCTGGTTCTGTAGCTGGTACTGTTTATTTTGAAGATACATTAGATAACATAAGTGGTTCTTCTGATTTCACATATACTGCTGGAACTAGAACTTTAAATGTTAATAAGGTAATAGCAAATGAATTAGTTTATAATACTTCTCTAACTGGAGCTGGTAATGATACTGGTTCGTATGGAAGAGTAGAAACTGATAGATTAAGTATTAATAGTGCAATCGAATTCCCATTTGCAGATGGTACAATAAATCAAGTACTAAAAACCGATGGTAATGGTAATTTAGATTTCGCAGCTTTTGCGGATGTACTTGGAAATGATAATATAACAACCAATGGTACTATTACAATGGGTACAGGTTCAGTTAATACAACCCTTACTGTAGATGGAACATTAAATATTGGTTCACCTATACATTCAACAATTAATAACCAATCATCAACTATTGATGTAGATAGTTTAAGTTTACTATCATCTGGTTCTATGTTGTTAAGTTCAAGTGTAAATGTAACTATTGAAGATGTATTGGTATTACCTGAAAGAGCATCTACACCTGCAAATCCAGTAAGTGGTAGTATTATCGTTAGTGGTAGTGGTATTACTATAAAACCATATTTCTGGGATGGGGCTAATTGGAATGCACTATACTAAACAAAATAAATGGAAACTTACAACGTCATATTACATAAAGGTGTTGATTATCAATCCTTTTGGGATGATATGGAATCATCAGATGATGGTGGAAAATTATACATTCCAAATCGTAAGGTAGATTCTCCAAATCTAAGACCTAATTCTCCAAGACAAACATGGTACACTTTATCTGAAGCCGAAGTTCAAACTCTAAAAAATGATGATAGGGTAATGGAGGTAGAAATACCACCTGAATTTAGAGATGATATTTTCATTGAACCCAGAGCAACTCAGACGGGAGATTTTACTAAAACCACTTCCGATAGTGGAGCTTATATCAATTGGGGTTTAATCAGACACAAATCAAAAACTAACAATTATGGTGGTAGTTCATCAACTTCTGAAGATTACACATATAGTGTAGATGGTACTGGTGTGGATGTTGTAATTCAAGACTCCGGAATTCAAATGGACCATCCTGAATTTGATGCTAACGATGCACTTGCAGCTTCTAGAACTGTTGAAATTGATTGGTACGCTGCTAGTGGATTAAGTGGTACACAAAGTACAAACCATTATAGAGATTTAGATGGACATGGTACTCACGTAGCTGGAATTGTAGCTGGTAAAAATCACGGAGTAGCTAAAAATGCCGCTATATATTCACTTAAAGTAAGTGGTTTAGAAGGTACTTCTGATAGTGGAACTGGTATTTCGGTTACTGATTGTTTTGATGTAATTAAAGGGTGGCATAATAATAAAAAAACAATAACACCATTTAGACCAACTGTGGTAAATATGAGTTGGGGATATGGTAGTTACTTTGATTCAGTAACTTCATTAACTTATAGAGGAACATCTTATACTGATGCTAATACAACTGGTAATGCATCTTATAGAGAATCGAATTATGGTTTAGTAAACAATAGTGGTTTTCCAAATGCAAATTTTGTTTGTAATGTAAGAATTGCATCGGTTGATACTGATATTGAGGAAATGGTTGATGCTGGTATTGTAGTAACAATTGCTGCTGGTAATAGGGGTAATAAAGTTGATGTACCTGGTGGTACTGATTATAACAACTTTGTAGTAACTAATGTTGGTACACGATATTATCATAGAGGTTCATCTCCATATTCAGATAGAGCAATATTAGTTGGTAATATGGATTCATCCCTAAATGCAGCAACAAATCCTGATACTTCAAATAAAGACCAAAAAGCATTTTCATCGGAATGTGGACCTGGTGTTGATATCTATGCTGCAGGTACAAACATAATGAGTTGTACATCTAATACAAACAAATTTAGTGATGCACCATATTACTTTGATAACAGTTATAGACAATGTAATATTGGTGGAACATCAATGGCAGCTCCTCAAGTAGCTGGAATGGCTGCACTTATATTACAACAAAATCCAAGTGCCAAACCTGAATCGGTTAAGGCATCTTTAGAAGGATTGTGTGGAGATAGTACCTTATATACATCAAATGAAGAATATTACATAAGTACACCACTTGTAAGTGATTCTACAAATAGTACATTATATGGTAAATCACTTCATGTAAATGGAATAAAGGTAGTACAAGGTGCAGCAGTTGGAGGACAATCAGCAGTACCAGATGCATTTACTGAAAAAGTTGCTCAAATGATTAAATTGATGGTAACTTCATCAGGTGCAGATATTAATGATAATGACCAAGCAAATATGATTGGAATCCTTAATGGTGAAACTGGTACATGGCATAGTGGTTATCCAACTGCACAAAGAATTTTAAGAGGAGCTGGTTCGGATTACTCTCCAAACCCATTAATCGATGCTAATTACTCAAGCTATCCAGGTTTACAAAATTTCCAAGATTCTCACGCAACCGATGATATGGTTTGGTATTTAAACTCATCAGCTGCATCTGGTTCTGGTGATAATGATGCACAAGAAGTAATTGAACACATATTCCATACAATACATCAGTATGGGGTAAGAGGTGCAGTTAGTGGTTCATTCTATGGATTATCTTGGGACCCTGAAACTGATTCAGATTGGAATACTCGTGAATTATATTACGCAATAAAAGAAGCAGTAGATGATAGCGTATTTGATATAACTGGTTATGGTGATGAAAATTATAATACTGCATCAACATTTAAATTAATAGCAAAAGAATATCTTTACTTATTAAACTTTAATATGTGGGAATATTCTTCTTTATGGAGTGGTGGTTCATTATCACCAGAATGGAATGATAATTCAAGAACAGTTGCAGGTATTCAAACAAACAATCCATTAGGATATGCACTATATAACGACTATATAAAACCGGTTTTAACTAAACCATCATTAACAACTATTAGAAGTATATTCCAAGATGGTGATGTTGGTGACCCAACAGTAGCAGGTTCATCAGGATATACACCAGAAGCTTCAACAGGAAACGATTGGAGTGATAGAAGAAGTTTATTAGGTGGTGAAAGGAGAATTCTATTTAATAAAAATACTAATGATAAACCAACCATCATTCAAAACGTACCAAATGGATTCTTCCAAGGTGGAGTTAAAATCACAACAAAATAACAACTTTTTAGATTTTTGATATATATTTATAAGATAGATGGGATGGAGTGAGAAATATAAAAAAAGTATAAATTGTAACAACCCCAAAGGTTTTAGTCAAAAAGCCCATTGTGCTGGTAAAAAAAAGAAAAACGAAGTAATGAACGATAATCTTAAAGAAATAATTATAAATATTTTAAGCGAAGGAGTTGACGATCCTGGTATCCTTAAATGTATATTTATGGCAGGAGGACCTGGTTCAGGTAAATCATATACTGCTAAAGAAATTTTTGGTGTAGGTAAAAATTTAACTTCATCATTCTCCGCAAGTGGATTAAAATTAGTAAACTCAGATACTGCCTTTGAAAAAGGATTAAAAGATAATGGTATTAATCCAAAAGATTTAGCAAAAATAGAAAAAGAAGACCCAGAACTTTGGGATAAGATTACAGGTAAAGATTCGATTCGTTCAAAAGCAAAAGCACTTACTCAAACACAACAAAGATTCTATGAAGCTGGTAGACTAGGTATGATTATCGATGGTACTGGTGATGAAGTACAAAAAATTAAAAAGAAAAAACAACACGCTGAGAAGTTGGGGTATGATTGTTATATGGTATTCGTAAATACTTCTTTAGAAGTTGCATTAGAAAGAAATAGAAATAGAGATAGAGTATTAGGTGATGATTTAGTAACTGGTATTTGGAAAGCATGTCAAGATAATTTAGGTAAATTCCAATCAATGTTTGGTGGTAATTTTGTAATTGTAGATAATACAGTTTACAAACCAATCAATAAGGTAGTTCAAAAGCAAGTTGATAGATTTATTAGAAAACCAATATATAACGCAATTGGTAAAAAATGGGTTCAAAATGCAAAAGCATTGAAAAGAGCAAAATTAATTAGAGATAATAAATCACATTCAGTAAACGAAAACTTTCCAAATATGAAACAATGGTGGAAAGAGGATAAAAAAGACGTGATGAGATTCATTTACTTCTTACAAAGACAAACTCCACCTAGTAGTAAAGATAAATACGAAAAAGCTTGGATTGATTTAGTTAAACAATTACAAAAGAAAAATCCAGCACCAAATAGTACATATAAGAAAATAGTTGGTGAATTAGTAAACGAAGCAGCAATAACTTATGGTATTGAATATAAATCATCTAAAAATGATAGAAAATTCAAAAAAGCATCTTTAACAAAAACAACACACAATCCTAATATAGATAAAATGATGATAAAGGCTATTTCTAAAGATGCCAAATCACTAGCAAAACAAGATGGGTGGGTTGATTATAGAATAACCAAAGATGGTGTACCTGTAAAAGAATCAGTAAACGAAGGAAAATTCAAACCATCACAAGTTCGTTCAGCAATCTCAAAAGTTAAAAAACAACTTATGAGAAAGTGGAAACAAAAAGGTGGATACGAAAACTTCGGACAAAAAGAACTTTCTCAAATGAAAGATAAGTTTGATTATAATGCATATGGAGATAAAGATGAAAGAGATATTTCACATATGTTAGATGCATTTGATAATTGGGCAATGAACTATGATGGTAACATGAGAGAAGCATATATTGTTAGCTACGCTAAGAAGAAAGGTGAGAAACCTGTATCAGCTGCATTCCAATTAAGAGGTTCGGCTCTATCGTTTGAAAGAGACTTGAAAAAAGATGGATACATCACAATGATTACTCAAAAGAAAGTAAAAGGTATTGATGAAGCAAGAAGGTCAGTAGTTCATAAAGCTGCAAAGAAAGGAAGTTTTCCAGTATCTTTAGTGGTGGTTAAAAATGGTAAAGTAATTGACCAAGAGTTAGTAAAAACTCCAGAAGCTGTACCTGCTGCATTTAATGTTATTCAATCAAAACATAAAGGAGCAATTGTTCACATTGAAGATAAAACAGGTAAGAGATTATTCTCAGAATCATTAGATGAGAAAATGGATTTGAATGACCCAATGTTAGTAAAATTAAGAGCTGCTCAAATCAAAAGAAATCAACAAGCTGCTGATAGATTGAAAAAAGCAAAATCTGATAAAGAAAAAGAAAAAGCTGAAAAGTTAGCTGCAAGAAACGCTACCAAAATCAAAGCACTCAAAAAGAAGAGAGCAGAGGTAATGAGAGATATGGAACAAGAAGCTGAACCGGAGGGTGGTAAGATTGCTGATAGATATGGTAGAATCCTAAATAAGATTGATAATGATATCATCAAGTTAGGTGGTAACCCAATGACAAACGAAGAAATAATCAATTTATTCGTAGAAGAAAACGTACCAACTAATCCATCTAAATGGTCTTATTATAAAGCACAAGCAAAAAAGAAATTCGATGTTTATCCATCAGCATACGCTAATGGTTGGGCAGCAAAGAAATATAAGGCAGCCGGTGGTGGTTGGAAAAAGAAAAAATAGTTAGGATAATCCAAATTATTTTCGTATATTAGTAACAATTAAAATCAAGTTATGGCAAAAGGTAACATTTACTGGTTTACAGGCCAACCAGCACATGGAAAAACTGTACTCGGTAAGAAGTTAGTAGAACTCCTCCAAACCGAAAAAAGAAATTGGAGAAAAGATGTATTCCACGTCGATGGTGATGACTTAAGAGCACTCACTGTAAATAAAGATTATTCAGAACAAGGTAGAATTGATAACATTCGTAGAGCTCAGATGATTGCTGAGTATCTTTGTAATAACGAATGTGATGTGGTCGTATCATTAGTAGCACCTTATGAATGGTTAAGAGAAGAATTCAAAGAAAGAATCGGTTTAGATAATTTCTCAGAATTTTATGTACATTGTTCTACACCAAGAGAAAGAGACCACTTTCATGCAAAGGATTATGTAGCACCTCAAAAGAACTTTTTTGATGTAGATACTACAAAAGACAATCCGAATCAATCATTCACAAAAATCGTAAATCATTTAAGAGAAACAAATAAGTTATAATGGCAAATTTTCAAGCAAAAGCAGATAAAGAGAGTTCCTCTACGGAAAAGAAGTATTCAGTATTTTTCGGGAGATGGCAACCATTTCACAAAGGTCACTATTGGCTGATTAATGAAAGGTTGAAAGAAGGTAAAAATGTATGGGTAGCAATCAGAGATGTAAAACCTGATGAAAAGAACCCTTGGACAGCACATGAAATTATGATGAACCTTTCAGAGGAATTAAAAGACCTCATTGAAGAAGGCAAAATCTTTTTATCAATTGTTCCTGATATTGAATCAATCAATTATGGAAGAGGAGTAGGATATGATGTAATCGAGCATGTACCACCACAAGAAATAGGTGAAATCTCTGCAACTTCTATCAGAGAACAAATGAGAAAAGATGGTAAGTTATAAGAGACACATTGCTAAAACTATAAGTTGGAGAATCATAGGAACATTGGATACAATGATTCTTTCAGCTGTAATCACAGGAAGTTGGGAAATGGGATTGGCAATCGGTGGGGTGGAAGTATTCACAAAAATGATACTTTATTTCCTTCACGAAAGAGCTTGGTACAACTTTTCTAAGTTTGGTGTAGAAAAAAAGGATTAATCTATATTTATATACATAGAAACAAAAACTTAAATAGTATATAAAAATGGAAGATGTTACAAATGGGGAATCACTATTCCCCCAATTTGACCCAACCAAAGATTTATCACAAGCACCTAAACAAAGAACTAAACGAGGTTTAGGAGCCAGACCACTTTTAGAATCTGAAATCAAAGAGATACAACAAAAGGCAAGGTCTGCTGCAGAAGCAGCGAGAATGTTGGGAGTATCCTATAACACATATAAGAAGTACGCTAAAGAGTATGGTGTATTTGAGGATTTGAAGAATCCGCATGGTATTGGTATCCGTAAAGGAACTAATCCTGGTACATTAGCACATTCCTTAGATGATATTTTAGAAGGAAAGTATCCAGATTATCCAGTTTGGAAACTTAAAAAGAGATTACTCAATAATGGGTATATGTTAGAGAAGTGTAACAATTGTGGATTTGAAGAAAGAAGGGTAACTGATTTCAGAGTTCCATTGGTGTTGGATTTCTTAGATGGGGATAGATGTAATCATAAGCATGAGAATCTTAGGATGTTGTGTTTTAATTGTTCATTCCTCATAAATGGTAACCTTACAGGTCCAAAAAAGGAGTACGAATATTAATTTAAGATTAAATTTGGTTTTTTTGAATTTTTTTCGTATCTTTGTTAAAATTAACAATATATAAAAATATAAACTTATGAAATATTTTGAAGTTACAGTAGAAGTGGAAGTTGCAACACTTAAAAATGGCAACCCAAAACTAAAAAAAGAAATCTACTTGGTTGATGCTCAATCAGTAACCGAAGCAGAGGCAAGAGTTGTATCAGACTTTACCGATGCTGGTGTGAACATTGACTACAAAGTAAGTGGAGCAAAGGAGAGCAGAATTATAAGAGTTATTGAGTAATGAGTAAAGAACCAGAAGTTATTACCGAAGAAGTAAAAGTAAAAGTTGCACAAAGAGTTCCACCTGGCGATAGGTGGTCTCCTTTGGACAACACTTCTGTTGTTTTAGATTCGTTAACGGATGTATTAGAGTACATCTATCAAAAGAATGGAAATACCCAGTTCTATATGGATGCGAGAGAGGGCTTCACTTATGTGATTAACAAAGAAGAAAAGGTTATAGAGCCCGAACCAGAAAAAACGTATTCATTATATGGCGAGTATTAAGAAGTATTTCCGAAACGCATTAATTGGATTAGCAACTGCAATTCTGACATCATTATCAGTAGATGTTCATACACCAACAAAGGTAGATGATAACAACGATGATGATTCAGATTTACATATGTTTATTTAATCCTTTTAATATTTATTAATAAATAAAAAACCAATTTTATGGACACAATTTTAATTATTTTAGGTATCCTTTTAGCTGGTGCCGCAGTTTACTATTTCGGATTCTACACAAAAGGCAAAATCAACGATAGAGATGGGGATTTTATTCCTGATGAAATCGAAGATGCAGTAGAAGATGTAAAAAAAGTTGCAAAGACAGTTAAGAAGAGAGCCAAAAGAGTAGCAGAAGAAGCTAAAGATGTAGTGGATGCTGTGAAAGAAGTTGTAGAACAATCAAAAGACATGGTTGATGCAGCTAAAGGTGAAGGTAGAAAAGGTAGAAAATCTAACAAAGTAACAAAATCTTCGTTAAGAGGAAAAACAAAAGCAGAGTTAGTTTCTATTGCAAAATCAGAATTTGATGTAGAATTAGATTCATCACTCACCAAAACCAATCTTATCAATAAAGTTTACGCGTTATATAACAAGTAATTTTATTAGATAACAATGGAGATGGAATATTTTATCATATTCGGTTCTATCTTAGTGGTAGTTCTATCATTAGGGTTTATTATTTTCAGATTAATGACTTCACTTTCAGATTTGAAGTATGAACTGAAGCTTGGTAAAATACAATGTCAAAAAGATTTAGATAGGTTGGAGGAACGAATTAATCGATTCTCCAGCCATTCTTCTTCTGATTCAAGATTCTCAAAGGATGTTGAAAAATTAGAAAAGGTTATTAAATCTCTAAACAAAATGGTAGATGGAAAACTTGAAGATATCGAATCTACTAAAAAGATTTTGGAAGATGAATAGAATACCTCTATCAGAACTTATATTACTAATGTGTGTAGCGTTCTCTATTGGGTTCTCACTTTTCTTATTTTTAGCATTGGAAGAAAAAATGTTGGGATTGTTCATAGGAATGTGGGCACCAACCATTATGGGTTTAATAAACTACATAAACATAAAGTTCAAACGATAACTTTAATTTTTAATGAAAAATGTTACAATTCTTTTGCAGGGTAAAATCTTGCAACCTACAATAGACTTTTATGTTGAGAACTATCCAACCGCAAATGTGGTTATTTCTACTTGGATAGGTTCGGAATTGGATTTTTCAAAATTACCTCAAACTTATAATGTAGTACTTTCTAAACTGCCCAAAGAGGGTGGTCATCAAAATATGAATTACCAAATCTTATCTACAATAAATGGATTACGATTTGTGGAAACCGATTATGTAATAAAAATCAGAGGTGATGAGTACTACTCCAACATTGAATACATAGCAAATGAAGTTGCTATGAATCCACACAAAATACATTGCTCCCCTATATTCTTCAGACATTGGGAGTTTATGGAATATCATATATCAGACCATATTATAGCAGGTACTTTATCAAATCTAAGATTGATGTTTGAAAAAACTAAATTTTATATTGATAATAAAATGATTTACCATATTACTGATGGTGAAAAGCATGAATTTTGGGAACCTGAAATAAATTTAACTCGTGGTTATTTAATGGCTAAAGAATCTGAAAGATGGGCTATTGTTGATGGTAGACAGTTGATGATAGATAATTTTGAAATATTAAATATTGAGAAATTGTATCCATATAAAATAGTAGCAAACATATTTACTACAACTTGGACTGAAGGATTTATACCTGAAAGGAATTATAGTATTTCTGATGTAAATAAATTATTATTAAAACAAAATGAAGCATATGCTACTAATATCACATAGAGGAAATATCGATGGTAAACAACCAAATAGAGAAAACCATCCAGATTATATTGAAGAAGCTCTTAATCGCAGATTCGATGTAGAGGTTGATGTTTGGTACATCGATGAAACCCTATTCTTAGGACATGATGAACCTCAATACAAAGTTAATTTTAAATGGTTCTTCGATAGAGCACATCAACTTTGGATTCATTGTAAGAATGTAGAAGCAATTCAATATTTCTTATCCAACGATTCACAAGCGCAGATATTCAATTTCTTTTGGCATGAAGAGGATACGATAACACTAACTTCAATGAATTACATTTGGGCTTATCCTGGTAAACAACCAATCGAAGGTAGTATCGCTGTGATGCCCGAAATAAACGATGATGATACCTCAAAGTGTGAAGGAATTTGTTCAGATTATATAAACCAATATAGACTCAATAAATAATGGAATTAGTTTTTGTAAAAGTACCTAAAACCGCATCTACATTTTTTGAAAAGAATTTTGATTTAAAGTTTGCAAACGTAAATGGAGAGCAAAAGAGAATTCGTTCTGTTGGACATAGTTGGTTATATCCAACTCAAATTAAAGGTTGGAGAGATTGGGATTTCCCAAACCAAAAATGGGGAGTTTATAGAGATGTTGATACCTATTTCATAAAACCAACTGATAGAATAGTAACTATTGTTAGAAATCCATTTGAACTATTATTCAGTTATTTTAATTATGATTGGGCTTGGTGTAGAAGTTCACATGAATTACCAACCGATTCATATACTAAAGAAGATTTTCAGAAATTTGTAGATATCTATTTAGATGATTCTATACCATTTCATGCACCTGCATTTAAAAAATCTTTATTCTCTCAATTAAAAGATAAAGATGGTAATTGGATACTACGAAAAGATAGTATTGTTATTAGGTTTGAACGATTACAAGAAGATATTTCCTTATTTAGTAAATTAACCAATGTAGCAATTACTGATTATTCCAACAGTGCAAAAAACTCAGCTGGTGAAAAACCTTGTAAATGGTATGAAGCTTATAGAGATGACCAAATTGAAAAACTTAGTGAGATATGGAAGGAAGATTTAGAATACTTTGATTACAGCTTTGATGGTTTTTCCAAAAAAACTACCAATTTATCAATAAAAAAACCAAAAATTGCATTATGCTTTAGTGGATTAATTAGAGATATTGAATACACAAAAGAATTTTGGTTATCTTTGATTGATAAATATGATATTGATTTATATGGTTCATTTTGGGATACCGAATATAAGACTGATACTATCGATAATCTAAAAACAATATACAATTTTAAAGAAGTGGAGTTTGAAAAGTATTCTAATTTTAAACAATCTACTTTAGATATAATCACACCTTATTTAAACCCACCTGAATCTTTATTACCAAGCCTAATTGATTATGCTAAGGATTTCCATACACTATCTATGTGGTACAAAGTTTGGAAATCAAATATGTTATCTAAATCATTGGGTGTTCAATATGATATTGTTATTAGAGGAAGAACCGATACTATTATGAACAATGATTTGGAGATACAATTAAATGATTATTTAAACATACCATCAGGAATAATACAAACTGATAATTGGGAACACTCACATGGATTTTGTGATATATTTGCATTTGGTAAACCCAAACTAATGGATTACTATTCTTCTATTTACCTCAACTTATTGGAGTATGTCAATCAAGGGCATTATATGATTCCACCAGAAAACCTTCTCAGAATTCATATGAGTAGAGTAGATGTGGATATAAACTTTTTAATTTGTGGTTTGATTATTACTAGATTTTCAAAAGGAGTTGAAAATGAAATCTACGATAGAAATCCAAAATCAGAAGATTTTATTCTAAAATCAACATTTGTACCATCAAAACCAAATAAAGATATAAATTGGACATCATCAATTAGAAATAATCTAAAATTTTAAAAACTCTATATTTAATCCAAATAACATTAGATTAACTATGGAAGATAAAATTAGAGATGTATTCGAAAAATTAGAAGAAGCCATTTCATATGAAGATTGGAATAAAGTTGAGGAAGTCCGAAAAGAGTTACTCTTTATATTAGATGAGTTAGAATCTGATTTCCCATCTAACTTTGATGAAGATTATTAAAAAATAATTCACAAAAGGCTTGCCTGTTTCAATAATTATTTGTATATTAGTACTGTAATTGAGAAACAAAAATATGATTTACTTAGAAAGTGTTGGTTCTTACCTTGACCCTAAAGAAGGTGTTATTTATCCTGCGTTTGAAACAAATGAGCCGGATATGAATTGTGCAATTTCCTTAGTAGAAGGTGAGGTTGCTGCTGATTGGTGGGAATCCCTTTCCCCAGAAGATTATAAACTTTGTAAAGAATTTTATTAAAAATAATTAAGAAAAGGCTTGCATGTTTCAAATCTTTTTCTTATATTAGTACTGTAATTGAGAGTAAAACCTAAAACAAATAATATGAGTAAATACGGAAATTCTTCTTACTGGTTGCAAGATTGGGAAGATGATGATATTGTAGTTGATACGATGACCGATGTAGAGAAGAAATCACATGACCTCTACAAATTATCAGCTGGTAAACGAGCTATCTCAAACTTCGTTAATATCGTTACCAATGATTCCATTCCAGTAAAATTCAACACTAGAGGTGATTCTTACACCGATGGTAAATCAGTAGTAATTGGTTCTAATATCGTAGAACCTAAAGATTTTGATATCGCTGTTGGTTTGGCATTGCATGAAGGTTCACACATCAAACTTTCAGATTTTGATGTTCTAAGAGATTTATACAATTTGATTCCTCAATATGTGAAAGATGGGGCAATCAAAAAAGGTGTTTACAATGTAACCTCAGTAATCAAAGATATTTGGAATGTGGTTGAAGATAGACGAATTGACCGATTCGTTTTCGATTCAGCTCCAGGTTATAGAGATTACTACCGAGCAATGTACGATAAGTACTTCAATGATAAGTTGATTGATAAGGCACTTCTTTCAGATGAACATACTGATGAGAGTGTTGATTCTTATATGTTCCGAATCATCAACCTTCATAACAAAAATACTGACCTCAACGCTTTAAAGGGGCTTAGAGAGATTTATAAGGTAATTGGGTTAGGTAGTATCAGTAGATTGAAAAGTACCTCAGATTCCTTTGAAGTGGCTCTGAAGGTGTTCCAAATCATTATGGCTAACCTACCATCAGCTGAAGATGGCGAAGGTGAGGGTGCTGGTAATGGTGACCAAAACGAAGAAAACCAACCTCAGAATTCTGAAGGTAGTGGTGGTAGTGGTTCTGATGAACCAAGAGAGATGACTGATGAAGAGTTTGAAGATTTTTCTAACTCAATGAATGGTTCTTCTCCAATGAGTGGTGATATGGATTCTCAACCAACTGGTGGTAGTGGAATGGATATTGATAATTTTCCTGAAAATATGGAAGGTGGAAAACCTTCTTCTCCATCCAATGGTGGTGAAGAAACTGAAAAAGTAAAACTTTCAGATAGACAAAAAGACCTTCTTCAAAAGAAGATTGAGAAGCAAAAGAAATTTATGGATGGTGATGTTCGTAAGAAAACCATCTCTAAAAAAGATAATGATAACCTTAAAGCAATTGATGAGAGTGGTTCTGAGGCAGTAACTGTTGGACAGAATATTGAGCAAGGTTGGGGAAATGTTTCCAAAGGTGTTCAATGTATTGTGGTGAAGAAATTGACTCAATCACTATTGGAATCTGAAATGTTCCCAATGACTTACAATAACTATTGGAATATTTCTGAAGAAGGTCCAATCAAAAGATATAACGAAAAAGAAGTAATGGAGGGTATCAAAATTGGTACTATCTTAGGAAAGAAACTTCAGGTAAGAGGTGAAGATAGAAACACTGTGTTCAATCGACAGAAACATGGTAAGATTGATAAGAGAATGATTTCTTCACTTGGATTTGGAAATGAGAATGTTTTCTCTTACATCGAAACTGATTCTTACAAAAAAGCTAACTTACACATCTCCATTGATGCTAGTGGTTCAATGAATGGTGATAAGTGGAGTAAAACTTTGACTAATGTGGTTGCACTTTGTAAGGCAGTTGATATGATTCAAAATCTTTCGATTCAAGTTTCATTCCGAACTACCTCACAAAATACTCCTTACATTGTAATGGCTTACGATTCTAAAGTAGATAAGTTTTCTAAAGTAAAGAAAATGTTCCCAGCACTTTCAGCAGGCGGAACTACTCCTGAGGGATTGTGTTACGAAGCAATTATGAAGAACTTTTTGAGTTCTACAAATGATATGGATTCTTACTTCCTTAACATCTCAGATGGTGAACCTTACTTTGGTACTAATGGAATGTATTACTCTGGTGATATCGCTTTCAATCACACTCGTAAGATGGTGAAGCAGATTGAGGCAATGGGAATCAAAACTCTATCTTACTATGTAGAGACTTGGGTAGCAGAAGGTGGTGAACCATCGGATGGATTTAAGAAGATGTATGGTAAGGGAGCAAAACTGATTGATGTAACCAATGTTGCTCAGATTACCAAAACAATGAATCAACTATTTTTAACAAAATAAATGAAAAAAAATAAGAAAAGGCTTGCATGTTTCAAATCTTTTTCTTATATTAGTACTGTAATTGATTGGGAGAGAAACTCCCAAAACTTAAAACCCTAAAATAATAAAAGTTATGACAGATTTTAAAATTGGTTTCGTAAAGAATGAAGTTTATAAGGTGGAGGCCTTTGGTAACTCATTCAAACTGATTGATACTAAAGGTACGAAAGTTGGTACTTTGGGTATCGGAACTGGTACTAGGAAAAGTGCCTTTGAGAATGGAGAAGCTCTCCAAGCTTATGTTCAAAAGAATGGTAAGAAAGTTTACCGAAAAGTTGGTATGGATGTTTACAACAATTTAGTTGCTCCGATGGCTACCGAAAATGGTGGTGTTCAATTCGAAGATAAATCAGACCATACGGCTATTAAAGATTTTATCCACAAAGGTTCAGTAAACCTTAAACCAACTGAGTTGGTGATGACTGAACTAAAGTGGAAGTATCTCATCAGAAGTGCGGTGAGAGCTAAGAATATTATGATGACAGGACCTGCGGGTTGTGGTAAAACTATGGCTGCTAAAGCTTTGGTTAAAGCACTCGATAGACCTGATTTTTACTTCAACTTAGGAGCAACGCAAGACCCGCGAGCTACCCTAATTGGTAACACACAATTCGATTCTAAGAATGGTACTTACTTCTCAGAATCTTCATTTGTGAAAGCAATCAAAACTCCAAACGCAGTGATTCTCTTAGATGAGTTATCGAGAGCTCACCCTGATGCTTGGAACATTCTGATGACCGTTTTAGATGGTGGACAGAGATACATTAGATTGGATGAAGCTGAAGGTTCTCCAATTGTGAAAGTTGCTGATGGTGTTACCTTCATCGCTACGGCTAACATTGGTAATGAATACACATCGACCAGAGTTATCGATAGAGCGATTCTTGACCGATTCGTAACCATTGAGATGGATGTTCTTAATGATGAGCAAGAATTTGGTTTGTTGAAGTTTATGTTCCCAGAAGTGAACGAAGAAGATTTAAAAGCTGTGGCTGAAATCGCTCACCACACTAGAACACAATCTATGAGTGATAGTGGTAAAGTTACAGCAATGGTTTCTACGAGAGCATCGGTTGAGATGGCTGGATTGATTTATGATGGTTTCGATTTGTTCGAAGCAGCTGAGATTTCAATCTTCCCATTCTTCTCTAACGATGGTGGAGTTGATTCTGAAAGAACTTACATTAAGCAGTTAGTTCAGAAGTATGTGAAAGATGAGGGTGAAGCTCTCTTCAATGAGCAAGAAACCGAAACGAATTCGGAAGATGAGATTCCGATGTTTTAGGGTTAATCAATTACGCTGAGAAAAGGGGGAGCTCTCAACTCCCCCTAATCTCTTTTAATTAAAAACCTAAATTATGTTAAAAAAAATAAATTGGAAATTTAGAAAAACACATATATCAATCACACCTATCAGTTTATTCATAAATGAAAAATGGGAAGGGTGGGGATTTGATATCTTTAATATATCACACAATCTATGGGAAGGTTCTCTTCTCAAAATGACTTGGACTCTACCTAATGGAGCCGAAAAGAAATTTTCATTTAGTGGTGATTTCCTATTCCTCAGACAAAAGTTGATAAAACAAATGTCTGATATAAGTGATAGAATGTTATGGGGAAATGCTACTACTTGGGATGTAAACAAATATTGGATACTAAAGTTTATATTTAAATAATGAGTAAGCAAACAAAAGATTGGATGGAGAAGTTAGTTGAGAACTATCGAATTCCAACTGAGGAAGAAACTCAGAAAAAAGCAGAACCTAAAAAGATGTTAAACGATTCTCAGTTAAAAAAGATTTTAAGTAAAGATTAGTTGTATATTTCATACATTATTCGTATATTTGTATCTTAATGAACGATAAATCATTCAAATATGGGCTATAATCCTTTCCGCTGGTACACTTCCGGCAAATATCGTAAAAGACCTTTAAAATCATCGGCACCACTTTTGTTGAAGATTCGTAATGGTGATTTTGAATCATCTCCTTTCTTCAGAGAAGCAGAAGATGCTCGTAAAGATTATCAGAGAATGTATGATGAGTTTGTGAGTAAATCTCATATTTCAAATGATTTAGAACTCAAACATGAAGCTCATCAATACGCTAAGATGAAGAATGTTAGAGCATTGAAGTTAGATGAGAAAGCAGATGAAGAAGAGCAAGCTAGATTGTATCAATTGAAAAAAGAATTGGAAGCTGAGTTCGGACAGGATTTATGGGAAGAAGCAATGGATTCTAAAATCGGTGGTAGAGGTACTACTGAAGATTTATATTGGTGGTATAAAAAGAAAGCAGGGATGGGTACAACACCATCAGAGATGGCAATTCAGTTAGGTAGAAAAACAACCAAAGGATTACAGCCATGATATCAAAAAAACTTCAAAAACAATTTGATTCAATATCTGATATTCTAACAAAAGTTGGAGAGCGTGTTGAGGGTAATTTGGTATGTGATGTATCTCCTGATAATATTGTAATAGATAAAAATAAAGATAAGATATATAACCTACAATACCTAGCAAAAGAAAAACAAAGAATTTGTGAAATAGGTGTGAATGCAGGTCATAGTTTGTTGATTATGTTAGAACAAAATCAATCAGCAGAATATATTTTATTTGATTTGGGTAATCACAAATATACAAAACCATGTATTGAATACATAAAAGAACAATATCCAAAAACACGTATTAAAATAATATATGGTGATTCAAAAGAAACTATACCTAATTTTATACTAAGAAATGAATATTTACAACAATCTTTTGATTTGGTTCATATCGATGGTGGGCATGGGTTCTTAGAATTTTGTTCTGATTTTTATAATTGTAGATATTTGGTAAATAATAAATCATTAACTATATTTGATGATTATAACTACCCAGATATTAATAAATTTATTAATCAAAGATTGGATGTGGGTAGTATCAACAGATATCAAAACTCAAATCTAAAAAATACAAACAAACACATTGTTTATACTTATTAGTTATGATAGAAGCATATATGAAAGTAGTGAGAACTATTCAAAGTGCACATTACCAACACTTTGATAATGGTTCAGTAATTAATCTAATAAATAATTTTGGTAATATGTATAGTAAGGATAGACATTATCAAGATTTGGTAAGAGTCTATAAAGAAAAATTAGAAACATTTAATTAAGAGTAAATGGAAATTGTTAAGAGTAGATATGGTTTAGATAGAACCATTGAGAAAATCGGGTCAGACCGATTGAGAGTTATGGGTGAATCTCAATTTCAACGAACAGCCCAAAACGATGGAGGAGAAATTACAATGTTTGACTTTGAAGGAGGTCCTTGTTTATCAGTAGGTGGGGATATTCATTTCCAAAAAATGAAATGGAAAATCAAATCAATCACACCAGAAGAAATTCCACATGAGGGTTTGAGTAGTTGTATCCTTTCAGTAGTACCAAACTATTAATGAACAACATATACAATTATATTACCGATGATGATTTAGTAAAAGACCCTCTAATAACAAAAGAGATATTAGAAAGGTTGACCCCACGTCAAAACAAAATGTTAGATGAGGGTAGATTATTATTCAATCCAGTTAATGGTGATATGATTGTACCAATGATGACTCAAAACGGAATAGCAAAAATAATAGTAAACATATTTTAGAATGTTTAAAGAAAAAACAACCACATTTGTTTATTTTAATGAAGAGTGGAACGAGCACCCCACCGATGGAGATGATGGGGATGAAGATTTTATAGATGGTGTGGACACATATCATTCTCCAAAAGAAGATTTAACCTATTATGATGATTACGAAGATTATGGTTGTTAATCCCCTTTACATCGTTTCGGTGGGGTGGGAGTCGTTGACCTAATTTTTTTTGATAGTAAATTTTCGTTATATTTATACATATAAATAAAAATATGAAGATTGACTACATCATATACTCAGTTCAACATTCGATAGGTATCGAGCCCAAATGGGAAACCGAGCTTATCGAAGAAGATACCCACCTCCAAACTTATAAAGGATGGATGAAAAAAGATGGGGTGTGTAAAAGAAAATGTGATGAGTTATATCATAATCGATTAAACTTTCTAAAGGGATGGCTAAAGTAAAGAAGTTCATCCTTAAAATGGGAGAGGAAATGTGGAAATCAATTGAGATGGGGTTTTACCCCTTTTGGTTTTAATCCAAAAAAATCTAACGATTCCACTTCATAAAAAAATATGAAACAAATCAAAAAGATTAAAATGAAAAACTTATTGTTAACCTTATCCCTAATTCTTCTTTGGGGATGTACTGCTGAAGCACAAAACATTGAAACTCCTCAACTTCGTTCTGAAGTAATTATTGAGAATAACGTATTTAAAGTGTGGTACTCTGAAGTGAAGGAACAACCCACAAAATTGATATACACTTCTACTAATCGAGTTAAGAATGTAGATAGAGGTTCAATGAACTTTTATACGGAAAAGGATGTTCATACATCCGATAATGGAGATTACTATCGTAATGTTTGGGATAAAGGACACTTAGCTCCTGCGGCTACTTATTCGGATTCAATGGAAAATTTAAGACAAACATTTTCATATTTGAATTGTGCTCTACAAAACCAATACCTTAATAGAGGGGAATGGAGATTGTTAGAAGAGAAAGAAAGAGATTGGGATGATACCCAAAATCTAACCATTACCGTAGAATTGGTTTGGGATGAAGGATATGAAATCCTAGCATCTGGCGGACATGTTCCAACGGATATGATAAAACATATTTATTTTGAAGAAGATGGGGAATGGAAGTGTTTCGAATTCGAAAACGAAAAACCCACAAAAGGTTGGGAAGAACACCAAGTTCAACACCAACACTAAAAAAGAATTAATAAAGGTTATAAATGATTACACCATTTTCGGTATTAGATACTCGAACTAAAGAGTGGAAAGATAGAAAAGATTATTGGATTAGAGGATATGGAATCCAATCTGAGTTAGGTAGGGAAAACACCGAATCGAAAACTATCTTTTGGGATGATACCACCGTTTCTATCTTTGACCCTGTACTTTGTGAGATGATGTACCAATGGTTCGTACCAAAGGGTGGAAAGATATTAGACCCATTTGCTGGTGGAAGTGTGAGAGGAATCGTAGCAGAGGAAATGGGATTCTCTTATACCGGAATTGATTTATCCGAAGAACAAATCCTTGCCAATAGAAAACAATCCGAAAAACCCAATTGGGTAATTGGGGATGCCGATAAGGAACTCTTTGGAATGGAAGGTGGATTTGATTTTGTTTGGACTTGCCCACCTTATTATGATTTAGAAGTGTATTCTAACCACAAAGATGATTTATCCACTATGAGAGAATCACAATTTGATGAGAAGTTAGAATCTATCTTATATAAATCCACAATTAAATTAAAACCCAATCGATTTTTTGGAATTGTAGTATCTGAGGTACGACATTCTTATGAAACAGGTGATTACCACATTGGTAGTTATAAAGGATTGGTGAGAAAAACCATTGAGATGTGTGAACGACATGGTTTGAAGTTTTATAACGATATGGTTTTATTCAACTCCCAACATCAGGCATCCAGAGTTGGAAAAACCTACTTTGAAAGAAATAGAAAAATACCATCGGTACATCAGAATGTACTGATATTTGTTAAAGGAAATCCTGATATTGCTACCGAAGAAATCAAAGGTGGTGAGTTTGAATGTGAAGTGAAGGGTACAAAATACTTCTCATTTAGACACGCTGCCGTTGATATTGACCCAAAGAAATTAGTTGCCTCTGAAGTAAAGAGAAGATGTTTGAGTACAAAATCGAAGTATAAAGATTGGCAGATGATTGGGAATGAAACTAAACCTACCATTAGATATTGTGTAGGTCCGATTCCATTTGAATCACCATTACAAGTTAGTGAATTGTATAACTTAGGTGAATCAGAGTGTAGGAATCGATTTGAATCTAAATCACCACTTTATAGGCATTGGAAAAAAGTCAATCCATCTAATTATTATTATGAGTATTCGGATATGGAAGAACTTTGGAAAATGAGTATCGAATTAGAACGAGCAGTTATCAGTTGTGAAGGTAATGAGTTCTATTCTTTGAAAGAAGCAGCTGAGTTTTTCGGTTTATCCTCCGAAAGAATAAGACAAAAATTAAAGGATAAGAAATATTTAGATTGGAAATATTTGGATAATTAAAATAAAATTTGTATATTTGTAAAATTAAAATCGTAAGAATGAAAAAATTAAGTTTAATTCTGTTGTGTTTAAGTAGTTTTTCCCTATTTGCACAACAAAGTGATACTACAATAGTATTAGAAGATGTAATTGTAACAGCAACCCGAAGTGAGATTTCTTTGGAAGATTCACCCGTACCTACTGAGGTGATTGGAAAGAAAGAGATTGAAGAACTCAATCTAATAACGATGCAAGATTTACTTAATCTAAAAGGATTTGTTGCACCGATGAAAAGTGGAGGTTTCCAATTAAGAGGATTATCTTCGGAATATGTATTAGTAATGATTGATGGTGTACCATTAGCTGGAAGAGAAAGTGGTGCGTTAGATATCTCAAATATTAACCTTGCAAATGTAGAAAGAGTTGAAATCGTAAAAGGTTCAATGTCTGCACTTTGGGGTAACCATGCAATCGGTGGGGTAATCAATATTATTACAAAGAAAGATGGAGAACCATCTATAATGTTGAATACACAATATGGAACAAACAACACATCATTAGTTGGATTAACTTCAACGGTGGGTAAAGATAAATTTAAGAACATATCTAAGATTACATTAGGAAGTTCAGATGGTTTTGATATCGACCCATTAACTTATGGTCAAAATCAATTACCATTTAAGTTGTTGAATGTTACCAATAGAACTACCTACGATGATGGAAAAAACCAATACTCATTAGGATTAACTCATTTAGGAAAAACATCCGAAGGGGAAACTGTAACTGAAACAAATACTCAAGGGCAGTTAGTACCAGTTGATGAGGTAAACAAATCTGAAAACTTTATTGTTGATTTGAACTACAAAAGAAGTTTTGGTAAATATGTGAGTGAGATTAAGGTATCGAATTCAAACTTCAGTAACTCAAACAAATCTTCTTTTGAATATTTCGGACAACAAGTAGTTCAGTTAGATGAGAGTGACCAAAACATTTTCCAACCTGAGATGATTAACAATTACAATTGGAATGAAAAGAACTCAACTACATTTGGATTTGGTTATAGAGGACACGATTACAATACTGAAAGATATGGTGGTGATAAATCTCTAAACTCATACTTTGGATATGTTCAACATTATCTAAACTTAGATAAATTAAATTTAGTAGTTGGTGGTAGATACGATAATTATTCAGATTTTGGAAACAACTTTTCCCCAAAAGTATCAGCAACTTATGATTTAGGGAATTTCAAATTGAGTTCATCAGTTGGTTATGGATTCAGAGTACCTGATTTTAGAACTCTATACATTAACTATGGTGGATTCTCATCTGGTTATTATGTATTAGGTGCTTATAACATTGAAGAACAAATCAATTTTTATTCTCAACAAAATCTAATTGCATTCTTATCATATGAATTGAGTGATATTACTCAACTAAGTCCTGAAACTTCTATCTCATATGATTTTGGTGTATCGTATAAATTAAATGAGAGTAGTAAAGTAGGATTAAACTTATTTAGAACCAATACAACTGATTTGATTGAATCAGTATTAGCTGGAATGTTTGTAAACCAAACTTTACTTTTTGGATACACAAATATCTCAGAAGCAACATTCACAGGTTTAGAGTTTGAAACTTTGATTCAAAAGGATAGATTTAGATTTGATGGTTCTTATCAGTATTTAGAAACTGAAGCAAATAAATCAGATGGAACTGAATTCTTTTTAGGTGAAAGACCTAAACATTTAATTAACCTTGCAACAACTTATACATTGAAAAATGGATTATCATTAACTTTGAATGGAGTTCATAAATCAGAGTACTTCTTTAGAGATGTTGATAGAAGTGGAACTCAAGACCAAAATGAGTTTGTACCTTCTCACACATTGTTGAATACTTTGGTAAGTTCTCCACTTATTAATGGTATGACGGTAGGTGTTGGTGTTAACAATATTTTAGATTTTACTAATGTAGAGTATCTAAAACAACAAAATGGTAGAACTATTTTTGGAAAAGTAACTTACAAATTTTAGTTAATGTTAGAAATCGAAAGTAAACTAATTGCAAGTTGGGATGATGTTGAAATATCCATAGAAAGGATTGTAAACGAAATAAACGAAAAAGAACTTCCTATTGATTCTATTTATGGAATACCAAGAGGTGGTTTAATTCCAGCAGTGATGTTATCACATAAATTAGATTTACCATTAGTAGATAAACCTACTGAACAAACACTAATCATTGATGATATTTCTGATAGTGGATTTACTTTAGGTGAACACCATTTACATGGAGCAGTTTATACAGCAACACTACATATGAGAAAAGGTTCATCATATGTACCTACTATTTATAGTAAGTTAATTGAATCCGAAAAATGGATTGTGTATCCATGGGAGGAGTTCGATGCAAAACCTATACAAAATTATAAATTATAAAACTATATGAAAATTTTAGTAACTGGCGGGAACGGCTTTATCGGTTCGAACTTGATTAAGAAACTATTGGAAGAGGGACATGAAGTAGTTTCTTTGGATGACCTATCAACTGGATTGAAAGAATATGAAGTTGAAGGATGTAATTATGTTTATGGAGATATTGAAAATCTTTTGTATTGGAAAGGTGAATCATTTGATTTATGTTATCATCTTGCTGCACTTGCTAGAATTCAACCATCATTTGATGACCCAATGGAAACCTTTAGAGTAGATACCGAAGGTGTATTGGTAGTTGCAGAATGGGCAAGACAAAACAATGTGAAAGTGGTTTATAGTGGTTCATCATCTAAATGGTGTAACCCAGAAACTTCACCTTATGCAACTTGTAAGAAATTGGGTGAGGATATTTTAAAGATGTACCGAACTGCTTATGGATGTGATTTTGAAATCGCAAGATTCTATAATGTATATGGACCAAATGAATTAGTAGATGGTAAATGGGCAGCTGTGATTGGAATTTGGAGAAAACAAATCGAAGAAGGTAAACCAATTACTATTATTTCAGATGGTGAACAAAGAAGAGATTTCACTTATGTAGATGATATTTGTGATGCACTTTACAAAATTGGAATGGAAGATAAGAAACACGAAGATGCTTGGGAGTTAGGAACGGGTATGAATTACTCAATCAACGAAGTATTTAGTTTCTTCCAAGAATCATTTGGTGATTTAGAAAAAGTACATTTGCCTGATGTACCTGGTAATTATCGTAAAACTCTAAGAGAAAACGATGATACCTTAGAAAGATTGGGATGGGCACCAAAAGATAGGTTAAGAGATTATATTTTATCCCTTAACACTAAAAAATAGGTTTAACGAATAAAATATTATCAGTTATGAAATATGGTATATTGTTTATCATTGTTATTTTATTTTCTGGCTTTTCTCAATCCGAATTAGAATGGGAAAAGAAATACAACTCGATGAAAGAAGAAAGAGATATGTACAAAAAGACATCAGAAATGTTGTTGAAGAATTGGAAAGAGTGTGAGGAAAAAGTAACAAAGATAATAAGTGAGCAAGTTAATTAATTTATTTGGAGGACCAGGCATTGGTAAGAGTGGTATCGCATCAGGTATCACCTATAAATTAAAGAAGAAACACATATCGGTAAACAACCCATACGAATTTCCGAAGAAATTAGCTTGGGATAATAACATCCCAGCAATATCAGACCAACTCTATGTATTCGCTAACCAACATAGAGGAATCGCTGAGAGTTATGGAAAGGTGGATTATATAGTTATTGATTCACCTATCCTATTCTCTACGATTTATCACACCTATTATACCAAAGGGTATCCTGCAGAATTTTATGGTGATGAATTTCATAAGTTTGTGATTTACCTTCACAAACAATATGATAGTATCAACATCCTTTTGGAACGAAGTGATACAATACACAATGATGATGAAAGATTTCAGAGTTATGAACAATCAATAGAGATTGATAAATTGTGTAAAAAGATTTTAGATGATAATGGATTCGCATATCATACAATTAAAGTTGGAAAGAATAGTGTAAAAGATATTCTGAAGATTATAAAGAATGAGAATAACGGATAATTGGACAAAAGAAATGAGACGGTATCGTATCATTGAACATACCCTACGAGGAGAATCAGTTTATGTTGTTGAATGGAACGATAGATGGTTTTTAGGTCTTTGGGGAAATTGGCATGAAAAGTTTCATTCTACATCAATAGAAGAAGCAATCAAAAAAATCCACAGATTGGTTCACTTAAAATTAAATCGAAAATAATTTGGATAATTCAAATATTTTTCTTATATTAGAGTTGTAATTGTAAAAAGACCTTAATATGAGTAAAGTAATTGGAACAAAGTACGGAATTGAGATTACCAAACCTTGGAATCAAAAGATGTACGATTGGAACGAATTAGTTGGAAAACTAATCAAAATTGATTTGTATAATAAATTAGAAGAGTTCTATAAAAAAGGTGATAAATCTGGTATGAACAAAATTGCTAATTCATTCGGACCTTCTTATGGTGAAGGTTATGATGTTGATGCAGTATTCGATGGTGTATTTGATGACATTACACAACTTCAGAATTATCAAATCAATGAAGAGTTAGAATGGTTGGTAAAAGATGGATTGATTAAAGAACCTGAATTTGGATTTGTAGGATACGATAAATAAAGATATGAGTTTAAGAGATACAGTAAAAGATTGGTTAAAAGAGGGAAAGGAATTTGATACTCCTAAAAATCCCCTTTGTTCAAAAAGATTGGTTATTAAAAACCTAAATCAGATTCACCAACTATTAGAAGAAGATTCTCCAATGATTGCAAAAATGAGAATAGAGATGTTGATTGATGAGATTGAAAATGGTAAACTAAACGCAGGAGAACTATAAAATGAACTATGTAATTTACATCCTATTATGGGTGTTTATTGTTGGAATAGGAATATTTTGGGCAGTAATAAACGCACCTTTAGTTGATGATGATTATAACATTATAGAAGAATCAAAATGGCAAAAATGGAAACAAAAACTAAGAAAAAAGTAAGACAGTATAGAAGTAATCAAGGTAGAAGTCCTCAACAAATGGAGTCTAACTATAAAGTTATGGCTTATGGTTGTATAACTTTACTTGTTGCTCTAATCATTGGTGGGATAATTAATGCTATCACCAATGTATTGGGTTAAGAGAAAAATCCAACAAATCAAAAGGGTGATTGATTTTCTCCCTTTGATTTGGAATGGGTTTGATTTTGATTATCGATATGCAATAGATATTTTCAAAAAACAATTGGAAAGGATTGCAACGGATATGGAAACAAATGGTAGATTAGAATGTTCAGATGTAAATGCTCAGAAAATCAGAACTGCAATCCGATTGATGGATAAGGTTTATGAAGAGGAGTATTCAACTGAATATATGAGTACCATTGATAAACTATATGGAACAACTCATTACGATTTTGAAGAATTGGAAGAGATGGATAAAAATGGAGACCCTTATTATAGATTGGTACATTGGAATGAGGGAGCTGTAGATGATAAACATCAAAAAGAAATAGATGGAGTAAGACATGAAATGATGTTACTTTCACAAGATAAACAAAAGAGAGCACACAAACTCCTTTGGGATTATATAGAACACAACATTCAAAGATGGTGGGATTGATGGGAAATCTAAATTCACAAATACCAATAGTAGTGGTTCATAAAGGACCACGAAAAAATTCAAAGATAAAATTAGAAATCTTTGAAAACACAAGGGTTGATGATATTATTTCATCAGCAAAGAGAAAACCTCTGATACCTAAAGAAAATGAAATATTGGATTTGGGTGTTGGAAATAGTTTTGTTGAAAAATATAAACACAAATATAAATTAAAATAAAAAAGTTATGAAAAAGGCGATTGAACTATGGGGAGTTTATTACCCTATTGTATTGGCATTTATTTCATTCCTATATTCAGTAACACTTTGGTTTACTGGAAATCAATTGGAAGGAATATTTGTTGGAATTTGGGTGCCATCGATACTATCTGCATCGGTTGCATTAAGACAGAGAAGAACAGATTATTACAATCAAAAAAGAAAGTAATGGAAAATGGATTAATGTTCATCATTGGTACAATCATATTTGTATTGTATATGGTTGGTTATGTAATGATGATTAAAACTCAGCATGGGATTCAAGCTAGAGATAGAATGAATGACCCAGAACTCAATAGAGCAGCTGATGTTGTAGATATGGATGGTCATGGTAATTGGGGAAGATTTGTACCTGAAAAGAAAACTCCAACAAAAAAGAGATTAGTAAAATCTCGTAAAAAGGTAAAGAAGTGAAGAACCTAATTGTAATCGGACATCCCAATAAAGAATCGTTTTGTTATAATGGTATTATGAGAACTATTCTACGGGAACTTCGTAAACATAAAGAAGAAATCGAAATCATCGATTTGTATAGAGATTCATTTTCAAGACCAAGAACTGATTTGATTAAGGGATATCAAGATTTGATAACTTGGTCTGATAGAATCTACTTTATTTCACCAGTTTGGTGGTTTAGATTAACACCACGAATGGAAGTATTCTTTGATGAGGTGTTCACACCAGGATTTGCATATAACTTCAAAAACATTACAAAGTTGTACGCATATCCAAAACCACATCTGAGTCATAAAAAGGTAAGAACTTATATTACACATGGAGCACCATCTTTACCAGTTCGAACTTTGTATTTGAATTCAGTTAAGTTAAGATTGGTATTGGGTGTATTTACCTTTGTATTTGGTTGGAAACCATCTCGATGGAGAAAAACAAAACAATTCTGGTCAGTACCATTTGTATCTGATAAAAAAAGATGGAAATATTTACAAAGAGTAAAGAAAGATATTAGAAGAGATTTAAAGTTTGAAATTTAATGGAGTTTGTAGATAAGATTTATATTATATCATTAAAAAGACATACACTTAGAAAACAAATCATAAAAGCTGATTTAGATTCTGCTGGATTTGATATGAAAAAAGTGGAATGGATTGATGCTATCGATGGAAACGATTTAGATATTAATCAAAGTATCAAAGATGGTACAATTAGTTCTACATTTAAAGACCCAACGGGTACTTTTAGTAAATCCATTTATGGGTGTTCATTATCTCATAAGAGTGCTTATGAAAGATTTTTAAATACATCCGATGATATGGAAAGGGCATTAGTGTTAGAAGATGATGCAGCAATAACACACACCTTTTTAAGATTATTACTCACAAAATCATTTGGATATAAATCATTTAAATCAGAATTAGAACAAATTGATTGGGATGTTGTTATGTTGGGTGGTCAAAAACAAAGGGTAGAATTTACCCAAAGTTCAAACTTTGTATTAAAACCTGCTAAAAGATATCCAAATGATTATGCAGCACATGCGTATATGATAACAAAAAATGGTGCTAAAAAACTGATTGAAGGAAATGAAAGTATTCAGTTTGCAGCAGATGTAAACTTATATACATCAGATGTTAAATTATATTGTACACCTTCAAATTATTTTGAACAAAAATTAGGACATATTGGTAAAAATCACATATATACACTTTGGAAACGATTTGAAATGTTTTTATTAGAGTATAATGGAGTTGGTGAAGAAATTGTATCAGCTACTGCATTTGGTGATTGGTATAATAGTCCTGAAACACAAATAACAAAATTGGTAACGGTTTCCAAAAAACTTGATGTAGGTTTTGTTGATTGGAAACCATTTACCGCACCGAATGGTGATGTTATAGAAGATTGGCCAACCTTACATTTAGAAATAGAAGAATGAGTAACATAGAAAAACAATATCAAGGTATCCTACGAAAGTTGGTACTATATGGAAAAGAAAAAGGAGATAGAACTGGAACTGGTACACTATCTTATTTTGGAGACCAAATCAGACACAATATGGAAGATGGATTTCCTTTATTAACCACAAAGAAAATGGCTATCAAAACAATGATGACCGAATTGAAGTGGTTTTTGAAAGGAGATACCAACATCAAATATTTGGTGGATAATGGGTGTAACATTTGGAATGGTGATGCTTATAAGAATTACCTAAACGAAACTCAGCATGAAGCATCTTATACTCAAGAAGAGTTTATCAATTACATAAAGACTGATGATGATTGGGCTAAAGTGTGGGGTGAGTTAGGCCCTATCTATGGTAAACAATGGAGAAATTGGAGAAACCAAAAGTTTGATGTAGCAAGGGGTAATGGTTATCTATTGGAGGTTGACCAGATAGCTAAACTAATTGTAGATTTAAAGAAGAATCCTGATAGTAGAAGATTAATGGTATCAGCTTGGAATGTGGGTGAGTTAGATGATGTGGTTCTACCACCTTGCCACTATGGATTCCAATGTTATGTATCTGAAGGTAAGTTATCATTAATGTGGAATCAAAGAAGTGTAGATTCATTTTTAGGATTACCATTTAACATAGCATCTTATGCAACTTTACTTCTTTTACTTTGTGAAGAAACAGGATTGAAGCCAGGTGAACTGATTGCTAATTTAGGTGATGTTCACTTATACAAAAACCATATCCAACAAGCCAAAGAACAAATCGTAAGAGAACCATATAAGTTACCAACTATTGAATTATCGAATGTGGATATACTTAAAGGAGAGTTTGATTACGAAATCAAAGATTACGAATATCATCCGAGTATAAAAGCTCCATTATCAAATTAATAATATGAAACCACTAAAAGAAGCAACTGATATCAAACATAAACAAGCTGAAAGAATGCCATTTAATGTTAAGATGTTCAAAGGGATGTTGAATGAAAGAGAATATGGTTGGTATCTTCGTTCACAATTGGCAATATTCCAAACTTTGGAAAAGAATTTTGAGTTCCCACATGAAGGATTGAAAAGAGAAGAAGCTGTATTGTTTGATTTAATGTCTTTAGGTCAAAATGATTTAGTACCAGATGTTGCTACTAGAGAATATTGTGAGTATCTAAAAGGATTATCACAAGAAGATGCAAACGCACATATTTACCTCAACTATTTAGCAATTATGTTTGGTGGTCAGATGATGAAAAAGAATACACCTGGTCCTGGTAAAATGTATGATTTTGAAAATATGATGGAGTGTATGCAATCAGTTAGGGCAATCCAAAAAGATGAGTGGGCTGATGAAGTTAATAAAGGTTTTGATTATATGATTAATATTTTTAAAAATTTAGAAGGATGTCTTACTATAAACTAAAAGAAAGAATTTTCCATCACTCAGAAAAGTTCAAAAACTTAATCGAAGCACAAGATGGTGTTGAGATGATTGAAACCGATGATTATGGTTGGGAAAATTATCGTTATGAAAACGATAGATTCAGATTAGCACACGTTGAAAGATATTCTCATAGTGGATTAGAAGTTGTACATATAACTTGTTTTCCAAGAGAAAACTCCAAAGCACCAGTATTTGGATTTGATGTAGTTGGATTCCAAAATGAGGAAGAACAACGAAGTAAAATTAGTGGAGTGTTTATTGATTGGTCTCCAATCTTAACTCACGATAAGTGGCACGATACAACTTGGAATAAAGATAGAAAGTTACCTTATTGGGCAACAGTATTTTCAGATGATTTCATTGCAGTAAGACCTACTGAAGATGAATATGAAAAAGTATTTGAAGTTGGATTTGAAGCATTTGAAAAGTATATGGATAGATTAAACTCTGATGTAGATTTAACCGAAGATATTTCTGAAATAGAACAAATTATAGCAAGACAAAACATTTATTGTGAACACCAAGCTTCAAACAAAAGAACAATGGGAGCTCTAACTGCTAACATTGGAGAAGAGAAAGCAAGATATTTTATGACAGAAGTTCTATTTCCAATGATAAAAACTGACAATTTGTCATAATTTGGAAATGTGGAATAAATTTCGTATATTTGTAGAATATGTTTAACGCAGAAGATATTAAAACAGTAGAAGGTTTCAGAAGAAACTTTGGTGAACCTAAAGAAGGAATGTTATTAGATTTGACTCAAGAGTTTATTGAGGCATATCATAGACATGGAGTTGACTCATTTGAATTAGTAGATGGGTTTGGATTAGATTGGGTTCAACTATTAATGAATTATAATGAAGATGTAGAGGAATATGAATTATGTGCAATCTTCAGAGATTTAATAAATGATTATATAAAAACAAAAATAAAGTAAATTAAGTTTATGGCAAACATTGGTAAACCCCTTGCAGATAGGGTTCTTCTTAAATTAGAAGATGTATCTGAATCAAAATCAAGTGGTGGTATTATACTCAACACAACCACACAAACCATTCAAACTGCTGAAGTAGTTGAAGTATCCGATGGATTCATTGGGGGGAATGGTGAACTAATCAAATTAAATGTAAATAGAGGTGATAAAGTTCTCATCAATAACGGAGCTGGGCAAAAGGTGAAGTTAGATGGAACGGATTATCACTTAGTTAGAGAATCAGAAATTTTAATGGTAGTATAAGTTATGGAGAATAAACAATTGAAATTTTCATCAGCCGCAAGAGAAGCTCTTAAAGCTGGATTGAATACTTTAGCTGATGCAGTTAAAGTAACATTAGGACCTTCAGGTAGAAATGTATTACTACAAAAAGGTAATGGAGCACATATCACCAAAGATGGTGTGAGTGTAGCAAAAGAAATCCAATTAGAAAATCCATTTATGAATATGGGTGTTCAATTGGTAAAAGAAGTATCACAAAAAACTGCTGATGAAGCTGGTGATGGTACAACAACAGCAACTGTACTTGCTCAATCAATCGCTGAGAAAGGATTTGAAGCAGTTGATAGTGTAAATCCTATCGAATTAAAAAGAGGTATGGATAAAGCTGTTGAGGTTGTAGTATCTGAATTAGAAAAACAATCAGTAAAGGTTGGTGATAAAGTAGAACAAATCGCAACTATCTCAGCAAATGGTGATGAGAACATTGGTAAACTTATCGCTGATGCATTTGATAAAGTTGGTAAAGATGGTGTAATCACAGTTGAAGAAGCAAAGGGTATTGAAACTTATATGGAGATTGTAGATGGAATGCAATTCGATAAGGGTTATCTATCAACACACTTTGCTACGAATCAAGAAAAGATGTTGGCTGAAATTGAAAATCCATACATTCTATTATATGATGGTAGAATCTCAAATATGAATGATATCCTCAAACTATTAGAAGGTGTAGCACAATCATCTAAACCATTAGTTATTATCGCTGATGATGTGGAAGGTGAAGTGTTGGGTACTTTGGTAGTTAACAAACTCAGAGGAGCACTTAATGTATGTGCAGTTAAAGCACCAGCATTCGGTGATAGAAAGAAAGAGATGATGAGAGATATCGCTACGGTAACTGGTGGTACTTTTGTACAACCTGAGATTGGACAGAAGTTGGAAGATGTTACAATGGATATGTTAGGTGTAGCTGAGAAGATTGTAGTTAGTAAAGATAATACTACAATTATTAATGGAGCAGGTTCAGCTGATGAAATCGCTGAAAGAGTTCAAGCTATCAAAACTCAGATTGATGAATCTCAATCGGATTATGAAAAAGAAAAGATGCAAGAGAGATTAGCTAAGTTAGCTGGTGGAGTTGCAGTTCTTTATATTGGTGCTGGTTCTGAAGTAGAACTGAAAGAAAAGAAAGATAGAGTTGATGATGCTCTCCAAGCTACCAAAGCAGCTATCGAAGAAGGTGTTGTTGAAGGTGGTGGTATCGCTCTAATTAGAACTTTGAAAGCAGTTAATGAATTGGAACTAAGTTACAATGAACAACAAGGTGTTGAGGTAATCAAATCAGCATTGATAGCACCAATCACTCAGATTCTAAATAATGCTGGTGAGGCAACTGATGATATTATCAATAAGATTATGGAATCAGATGATATTGGATATAATGCTAGAACAGGTAATTATGAAAACTTAATGGAAAGTGGAGTAATTGACCCGAAGAAAGTTACTAGATGTGCTATCCAAAATGCAGCATCAGTTGTTGGTATGATTCTAACTACTGAATGTATGGTGGTAGATAGACCTGAAGAAGATGATAAACCAAAACAACCTCAAATGTTAATGGGGTAGTATCGTATATTCCGATATCCGATATGAAGGGGGAGACGGTTGGTTTCCCCCTTTTTTTATATCCAAATGTTAAATTTTTCACATTTTGGTAATAATTTGGTAACAATTTCTTAACATTGATATACTTATATATAAAGGAGGAATTATGAAAACACTAATTACATCCATCCTCCTACTCATTTTTACACTTCCTATTCAAGCCCAAGAAAGGAAATTAGAGTTGGTGGATGAAAATCTTTACAAATATCATTTTGTAAACGAAGAAGGGCAAATCACACAAAGTGGTTACTACAAAAAAATAGATGGGAGTTATTTACCCCATGGATTTTGGAGAGATAATGTAGGTACAAAAGCAGAATTTCGGAATGGAATTATAGTTTGGATTAAACCAAAGGGACAGAAAAAGTACTCTTTTGAGGAGATTCAGATACAAAAACTGAAGAGTAGAATCGCAAGATTGGAAGAAAAAATTACCTCATTATAACATACAGAACTTCATAATTGTTATTTGTATTATATCAAAGACCCCACTTCGGTGGGGTTTTATTTTTATATTTAATATTTATCAATGGAATTCCGATGTTTTTGAAAAGGGAGAAGTTATATCGACTTTAATTAAAACAAAGGAGAACATTATGGACTTTCTTAAAAAGATTGGCTCTTGGGCTAATCAACTTGTAGAAGTAGGTACAACTCTAATTGCATTAGGTGTAGTTTTTGAAGTACTATTTAAAGGGATGAACATTCCGTTCTGGCCAAACATTTCTGTAGTAGATAATATTATGGGAATCATCGGTGGATTATCTGCTGAAGGATTGGTTGGATTAGTAGGAGCATTCGTTCTTTACCACATCCTTAAAAAGAAGGATTAAGTTAACCAATAAAGGTTAAGAAGAAATAGCTATTAAAACCCTCACATTTATTTGTGGGGGTTTTTTCTTATATTTATATATGTAGCCCGTGTGGACTGGGTTGATAATAGAGTCGCGGGTGGAGTGAACGCATCCGTAAAAATCGTT
>Ga0222717_10000347_pt1 | contig 40040 bp, 64 predicted proteins | sample C33_18DmetaG_FD_165053 | JGI IMG/M metagenome (GOLD analysis project Ga0222717, IMG submission 165053) | Estuarine water microbial communities from San Francisco Bay, California, United States - C33_18D | ecosystem: Environmental > Aquatic > Marine > Unclassified | place: USA: California... | reverse complement strand
GGTTGCAGTCAGTAACGAAGGTGACCTTGCAACCGCAACAGCAAAAACATACCATCACTACATCGCAGGTTCATCTCATTTGTTTATGGGAACTTGTTTATTCAGTGGTGCAGGAACTCTGGACTCACCCGTAGCAACTGGTGTATCACGACGATTTGGTTTGTTTGATGCCAACAACGGGTTTATGTTCCATGTAGGTCCAGATGGCGTTCTCTATCTTGAGAGACGTTCTAACATTAGCGGCACCAAAGTAGATACACTGGTAGCATGTTCTCACGCAACCACAGCAACCACATTGGGTATTGATACCTTCAATGGTGATGTTCTGGATGGTTCACGTAGTCTCTCTAACAGATCTGGTATGAAATTTGATCTAGGTAAAGACAACCTGTACTGGATTGATATTCAGTGGCATGGTGCTGGACGTGTTCGTTTCGGTACTTTCTTTGAGGGGCAACGTGTTGTCATTCACTCATACTACCACGGTAACAGTTACACCGAACCAATGAGTGCTACTGCATCATTACCACAGTGTCAAGCAATTCGTGCATACACAGACGCAGAGATTGATGCTGGTCCTTGGGCAACAGTACTCACCGGTGGTAATGCGGGTGCAACTGCGGCAACAGAAGTTTACATTCGTGTTTGGTCTGCCGCAGTATGGACTGAGACTGATATTGATTTACAATCACTGGGTTCGCCTCGTGTATTCAGTTCACCACACTTTGTTGTACCCACTGCATCGTTTGAACCGTTGTTCTCTATTAGACCACAACCAGTGAAACCAAGCGGGGCAACTAATCACGATATATTCGTTCCCACATTGTTTTCAGTATCCGCCTTCGATGCGGCAATTACGCAATCAATGAAACAAGCAGGTGCAAGCCGACACGCAACAGTACACTGGAAAGTTCAAGCACAAACAGTTCACTCTGGGCATGAATGGACAAATGTGCCAGGAACAGAAATCCAGTTGTCAACTGCGGGTGTTAACTACGAATCAGGCTTAACCAACAAACGTGCTTTCGAAGATATGTACACGGGTCATGGAGAAAAGAGTCTCACAGATACGTATGTTGATATTCAGAATGGTGGATTCAAGAACGCATCGGATGATGGTGGTACGAAGTTTGAAGACATTACAACGATCACCAACTCTTCATCTGGTTCTCAAACGATTGATGGTGGCACTGCATCTTCGGGTCGTGTTATCACTCTGACTGCAATTGGTAGTGTCGCAGTAGGCGCATCCGTATCAGGCACTAACGTTCCTGCGGGATCAGTAGTCATGGAGATTGATGGTAACGATATCTCAATCAACAAAGACATCTCTGCACAACCCAGTGGCGCACTTGCATGGGTCAACCCGACATCGGTAACTGCTACTGCAAGTGAATGGACATTGGGCGAGCCCTACATAAAAACGTTTCCTCCTAATCCTGGCGGTGGTTTGTACAAAGCAAAAGACTTTGCTGGATTCACGTTGTCAACAGATGAGGTGTACTTGAAGTACACAGGATTGAACACTGCGGTACTCTATGCCGATGCTGATTGGACAACACCAGTAACAAGTACAGGTACAACTACGGGTGGTTCACCACAGTTATTCGGGTTCATTGGACCAGACTTTGTGTGGACTGTTTATGCCAAACAGATGGTACTTGATGTCGAAGATGTACGAGCACTGTTCACAGTAGAGTTCAAAGAGATCGCTCAGTAATGGGATTTATGACCACTATCCGCTACGGTACGTGGTGGGATTGGTTGCCCACTGATGAAGGTGGCCATCCAAATCAAAAGGTTGCATTTGACGGTGCGACCAAGACTATCTTTGTAAACGAAGGTGTCACTGTACTGGACGTAAAGACTGACCTATACTCTGCTTGGAAAGAATGGATCTTATTTTCGCAAGACGCGCCAGATGCAAGGGTGTGGGATAAAGCATTCACTGCTGTTGGTGGTGACCCGATTACAGAATCACAAGACTTGGGTGTTACATACTTCTTAGAGAACGGTTGGAGAATACAACCTGCACCTAGTAAATCGTCCTACACATTGACTATAACAGGTAACCTATATACTAGAGAAGCAGGTGAAACACCGTTCTTCTTTGCTGAAGGTGCCTCAGTGTCACTGGTACGATCCAACATTGTTGAATTGATTACGGTAGAAGCACTTGCGGTTGCGATTACACCAGCCGATGTTACTGCAATTGCGAATGCGGCTGCGGATCAGGTCTGGGACGAAACGCTTTCAGAACACAAAACTGCTGGTAGTACAGGCAGAAAACTTAATGATAATTTAAAGAAAACATCTTACATAGCGAGGATATAAAATGAGTGAAGTAGAATTAGAATTAGAACAGCCAGAAATTGAAGTTGTAGACCAGGGTCCAGTAGGTGATCTGGGTACTGTTACTGGCGATGATGTTGATTTAGAAAAAAACGACATCAATGATTTTCTTGATGCTATTGATAAGAAAGATTTTACCACAGCAGGTAAACAGTTCAATGACATGGTAAGTGATCGTTTGCAAGACACTCTGGATCAAGCCAAAGCACGAATTGCTGGTCAAATTTATAATAATGAAGTTGAAGAACCTGTTGAAAATTAAGATTGTATAAATAAAACTATGAAATCTTTTAAGAACATAAGAGAAGCAAAATCCATGCCTGCTGGGGAACACGTTTTCCAAAAGAAGGTTAGCAAGCATACGGTTATGGTTCATAAAGATAACAAAGGGTTCTCCGTTTATATTGACGGCGATAAATTAGACACCTATAGGTCTCAGAAAGAGGCAGAAAAGATGGGTGTCATGTTTGCTAAGGAAATGTAAATGAAATTAATGGCAGAATACATTGATCAGTCCATTGAAACGGTGATCACAGAAGCAAAAGATGGTAAGCCTAAGTCGTTTGCCATTGAAGGTGTATTTGCACAAGCAGAACAAAAGAATAGAAACGGTCGTATTTATCCTAAGCCCATCATGGAAAAGGCAGTAGATAAGTACGTTACCGAACAAGTGGCACAGAAGCGAGCAGTGGGTGAGTTAAATCATCCCGAAGGTCCTACTGTGAATCTTGATAAAGTTTCTCACCTCATTACCCAACTAGAATGGAAGGGTAATGATGTTGTTGGAAAGGCACAAATTTTGGATACTCCTATGGGTCAGATTGTAAAAGGTCTACTTGAAGGTGGCGTTCAACTAGGCGTGTCAACTCGTGGTATGGGTAGTCTTGAGAGTAAAGGTGGTGCTAACTATGTACGTGACGATTTTATTTTAAATACAGTCGATATCGTACAAGATCCCTCCGCTCCAGCCGCATTTGTCAATGGCATAATGGAAGGCGTAGAGTGGGTATGGAATAATGGCATTATTCAACCTCAAGTAATTGAAGAAATGGAGACAGAAATTAAAACTGCTCCGAAAAAGCATCTTTACGAGACGCAGATTCGTGAGTTTAAAAATTTCCTCTCGTTGCTCAAGTCAAACAAATAAGGAGTCAAATATGTCTGAAGATAATTTAGACCTTGAACTTCACGATGAGGACAACCAAGTCGAGGAAGGTCACGATATGAAGAATGCTGAAGCGCAAAGCGTTGCATCTGTAGCGGCTACGTCCGCATCAGTGAAAAAAGCGGGTAAGCGTAAAGGCGACAAAGACGGCAAAGACGAGCCTGCACCTCTAGGCAATACGCCTAAGGCAAAGGCTGCAATGGTTAACGCTGGCTACAAAATGATGGCATCCATGAAGAAAGAAGACCTTGAGGCTCTTCTGGATCAAATGGGTGTTGAAGAGATCTCTGAAGAAGAAGAAGTTGCGGAAGCATCTTACGATTTTTCTGACGAACTCAACACATTGGTAGAAAGCGAAGCCACTTTATCAGATGAGTTTAAAGTGAAAACTGCTGTCATCTTTGAAACTGCAATCAAAACGAAAATCTCGGAAGAAGTTCTTCGTTTAGAAGACGAGTATCAATCTCGATTGGAAGAAGAACTTGATTCTACTCGTTCTGATCTCGTGGAGAAAGTTGATTCATATCTCAACTACGTAGTTGAACAATGGATGGAAGAGAACAAACTCGCTGTGGAGACTGGTCTTCGCACTGAGATCGCTGAAGGCTTTATGAACTCGTTGAAAGACTTGTTCGTTGAATCTTACATCGACGTTCCTGAAACCAAGGTAGACTTAGTTGATGAACTTGCAGAAACAGTTCAAGAGTTGGAAGAAAAACTCAACGAACAAACTGGCACTGCAATTGAAATGTCACAACAGTTAGAAGCCCTCCAGCGTGATACTATCGTTCGCGAAAGTGCACGTGATATGGCCGAAACTGAAGTAGAAAAGTTAAAGTCATTAGTAGAATCTTTAGACTTTGAAGATGAAGAATCTTTCACTGCTAAAGTCAAGACTGTTAAAGAGTCTTACTTTAAGAAAGAAATCACTGAAGAAGTTCTTGATGAAACTACTGACGATTGGTCTGACGATACCGCCGAAATTAACGGTGCAATGTCTCAGTACCTTTCAGCAATCAAAAAATCTAACAAATAAGGAGAATACTAATGCAATCGTATGATCAATTAGTAGAAAAATGGTCTCCAGTACTCAACGAAGAGTCTGCAGGTAAAATTTCAGATTCACATCGTCGTAGCGTAACTGCCGCGGTACTTGAGAACCAAGAAAAAGCCCTCTATGAGCAGGGTATGATGAACGAAGTTGCGGCTAACGCGGCTGGAAACGGTATTTCTGGAAATGACGGTGGCACCGGTGCCGCTACTAACTGGAATCCAATCCTGATCGCTCTTGTTCGTCGCGCAATGCCTAACTTGATGGCATATGATGTATGTGGTGTACAGCCTATGACTGGTCCTACGGGCTTGATCTTCGCTATGCGTTCACAATACAAGACGCCTAAAGTTGGTGGTGGTGCCGCAGGTACTGAAGCACTCTTCAACGAAGCACAAACTACTTACTCTGGTGACAGTGTACATGACGAAGCAAATGCTGGATCTCACAACTCACGTGGTCCTTCAGGTTTGGCTGGTGCGACTGACGGTGAAACGTCTGGCGTACAAGACTCAGATCTTGTTGACTCAGAAGGTTTGTTCGTACCTAGCGTAGGTGTTGGTATGTCAACTGCTGACGCAGAAGCCCTCGGGACTGGCGCTGGTGCAAACACTTTCCATGAGATGGGTTTCTCAATTGATAAGACCAGCGTTGTCGCTAAGTCACGTGCATTGAAAGCAGAGTACACTCTGGAACTTGCACAAGATCTTAAGGCAATCCACGGTCTTGACGCAGAAACAGAATTGGCAAACATTTTGTCAACTGAGATTCTTGCTGAAATCAACCGAGAAGTTATCCGAACTATCAACAGCCAAGCGAAGATTGGTTCACGACAGGCTGGTATCCAGACTGCTGGTATCTTTGACCTCGCTACTGACGCCGATGGCCGTTGGTCAGTTGAGAAGTTCAAGGGTCTCTTGGTTCAATTGGAGCGTGAGTGTAACGTAATCGCTAAAGAAACTCGTCGTGGTAAGGGTAACTTCATCATCTGTTCTTCAGATGTTGCTACTGCCTTGACTGCCGCTGGTATGCTTGACTACTCACCTGCATTGTCTACTTCTTTGAACGTAGATGACACAGGCAACACGTTTGCTGGTGTTCTTAACGGACGCACCAAAGTCTACATCGACCCATATGCGGTTGCTGACTATGTAACTGTTGGTTACAAAGGCACCAATCCTTATGACGCTGGTGTATTCTACTGCCCTTACGTACCTCTCCAGATGGTACGTGCAGTTGGTGAGAATGACTTCCAACCACGTATCGGGTTCAAGACTCGTTATGGTATGGTAAGTAATCCTTACTCAGAAGGTGGTTCTGCATTGAACGAAGGTCTGGGAACGGCTCGTTCTAACCAGTACTACAGAATCTTCCGCGTTGACAATATCCTCGCCTAAGACTGTATAAAATAAAAACAATAAAACGTTTTGACCCCGCCTCGTGCGGGGTTTTTTTTACGTATAAATAACTGTATGAAAGATTATTGCCAAACAAACTATTTACAACCTACGGGTTTTCGGGTGCTGATTAACAAGGAGAGATATCCTTATCTCTCTTTTGCGGCACAATCTATCCAACATCCTAGTATGGAAATCGGCGAGACTAAGTTAGGTCGACCTCGTCTGGCTGGTGTTCCTTTTATTGGTGATCAAATTGAATTTGCGTCACTATCAATGGACGTTTTACTAGATGAAAACATGGAAGTATATTCGGAGATTTACACTTGGATGGAGAATATGGTAGAGTCCAAGCATAGACTCTCTTCTTTTGACAATCCATCGCTATCGGATTACTGTGATATCTCAGTCGCATTACTTACCAGTTCTAACAACAAGAACAAAGAGTTTAGGTATGTGAATGCTTTCCCTGTTACGCTAGGTGATGTTCAGATGAATGCTGCCAGTGAAGAAACGTTTATCACATGTCCTATGACATTTGCATTTGATTACTTTGAGATTTTGTGATATAATAAAAGATATTTTACTATGAGACTATATAATGACATTAGAACAAATATTGGATGCGTGGCAGAAAGACTGCCGAATCGATCCTAACTCCCTAGACATATCTAGTCAACAAACTCCTGAACTTCATGCTAAGTATCTTGGCTTGTTGTCTAAGGCCAAGTTGAAACTCAAAGACGCTGAGTTCAAACAAAAAGAACTAATGAAATATAAATGGCTTTGGTTCCATGGTAAATTGAGTCAAGAAGAAATTGCGGCTCAAGGTTGGAATCCAGATCCATTTGACGGGCTAAAAATTCTGAAAGGTGACATGGAACACTTTGTTGAGGCTGATACAGAACTTGTGGCAAGTGAAGCCAGGATTGAATACTTAAAAACCATGATAGATACACTTAAGGAAATAGTTGATAATCTCAAGTGGAGGCATCAAACTGTAGGTAACATCATCAGATGGAAACAGTTTGAAGCAGGGTTCTAATTGCAAGAAATTAAATTCAGATTAAAAGATCACGCGATGCTCCAGTTGACAGACTGCGATCAATCGGTGGCGTCTGAGTTATCTGAGTATTACACGTTTGAGGTACCGGGTGCGAAGTTTATGCCTGCGGTCAAAGCCCGAAGATGGGACGGCAAGATTCGTATGCTGAACCGCACTAACGGTGAGATCAATGCGGGTTTGTATTGGAGCATCAAGAAGTTTTGTATGGAACGTGGATATGGCATTCACGTAGAAGATGGTCCGTACGGTGTGCCACAGACCATAAACAAAGTCAATCATATGGAAACAATGAAGTGGATATCCACTCTTGGACTTCCATTTGCACCACGAGACTATCAGTATGATGCTGTGTGTCATGCAATTAAATTTAAACGATCCATTCTGATATCACCAACAGGTAGTGGTAAGTCCCTCATCATCTACATGTTGATGCGTTGGTATCTAGAGAATCACGATAAGAAAGTGTTGCTCATTGTTCCCACAACATCTTTGGTTGAACAAATGGCGAAAGACTTTACTGAGTATGGTTTTGACTCGGAATTGTTTCATAAAATATACAGTGGTAAAGATAAAGAAACAAATAAACGAATAATCATCACCACGTGGCAATCAATCTATAAACTCAGCCCAAAGTGGTTTGAGGATTTTGGTTGCATATTTGGTGATGAGGTACACGGCTTTAAATCTAAGTCGTTGTCATCGATTATGAACAAATCGTACAATGCAGAGTACAGATTTGGTACAACAGGTACGCTAGACGGCACACAGGTTCATAAACTGGTGCTTGAAGGATTGTTTGGTCCAGTCCATAGAGTAACGACCACCGCGACACTCCAAGAGAAAAAGCAACTTGCCAGTCTAGACATTGACATTATACTTTTACAACATTTAAAAGAAGATGGAGATAGGCTTCATGGTTGCTCGTATCAAGAGGAGATTGACTTCCTGGTATCACACAACAAACGCAATAACTTTATACGTAATCTCGCTATTAGTCTTGACGGTAATACTCTCGTTCTCTTCAATCTTGTAGACAAACACGGCAAAGTTCTGAGAGATCTGATAGAAGACAAAATGCCTGAAGGAAGGAAATTATTTTATGTCAGTGGTGAAACTAAAACAACAGATCGTGAAGCAGTTCGGTCGATTATCGAGTCTCAAACAGACTCTATTACTCTCGCTAGTTTGGGCACTTTTAGTACAGGGATTAATATACGGAATATACACAACATCATCTTTGCGTCTCCAAGCAAAAGTCAAATCAGGGTGTTACAGTCCATTGGTCGAGGCTTACGATTATCAGATGATGGCAGAACGACCAAACTCTACGACATTGCAGATGATCTAAAGAGTAAAGGTAAACCCAATTTCACACTACGTCATAGTGTAGAAAGAATAAAAATATACAACAGCGAACAATTTAAAAGCAAAGTGTCCAAAGTTACCTTATGAAGGTAGATTTTATTACCTGCTGGAACGAAACCTTGTGGAATGATTTTGGCGAAGACGCTACCTCTACGTGGCAACATCAACCGTATCATTATGAAGAAGGGAAAGGTAGCAGACACGTTGAGTGGCAACGTTGGAGAGATTCTAACTCACAAGTAATGGTAGATCATTTTGATCACTGGTGGGATAAATTCTCGCACAAACCACAAGCAATCATAGAACATATAATGGATAAAATGCAGTCAGATGTGACGCATGTGGTATGGATGGACTGTGATGTCGTACAGTTGGAAGACTATGATGAGAAGTGGCTGAGTGATCGTTTGCCTCACGGCAATGATTTGTTTACATATCTAGATCGTGGAGGTAAAAACTCTGAAAATGGTTGGATTGCATTCAATGTAAAACACCCATGGTGCAAGACGTTTATGAATCGTTGGGAACACGTGTATTTTAGCAATGAAGTGTTTAAATTAAAAGCATGGCATGACATAGGTACGTTTCAAGCAATCTATCAGATTATGAAAAACGAAACATCTTATACTGCACATACATTAAGAACATCGGCGGGTAATGATCAATGGCAAGTAAGCGAGGCATTCCAAAGAAGCAAACTTGCTGGTAAATTTGCTCACTTAAAGGGTCCTAGGAAAGTATATATAAAGAGACTAGCAAATAAAACGATTGATTTAAAATTTGCAATGTTAGACATTTACAAACGAAATTCATCTGAAGTATTTCCTTGGACAGAGAATGACAAAGAAAGATCTAGCACAATTTAAATTATCAAATGGCAGTGAAGTCGTATGTGAAGTTATGGAATGGCCATCTGATGATGATAATCAATTAATTGTTAGAAATGCCATGACAATTATTAATTTTGAATATGATGGTGGTGATAGAATGTATGCATTCAGACCATTTATTAATTTTTTAGAAGATGATACTGATTACATAATGGTTAATAGCGATCATATTATATCAATCAATCGCCCTCGTGATTACCTTATAAATCAGTATCGAACTGCTATAGTAGACTGTCAGATGATCGCTAAAGAACGCGTGGAAGAATATAAAAAAGATCAGTTAGAAGGTCTTGCAAGAATATCAGAAGCAATGAAAAGATTGTTAGATAAGAAAGCAGACAAACATGATGGAACCAGTGAAGAAAAAGACCCACAAAGTAACGTTATTCCATTCCCACTCAGAGATGACACTATTCATTAATTGAGTATACTCTGTTCTTCTGCGAGCGATGCTCTATTATACCACAAATATCCTTATCTGTCAAGTGTTGACTTAAACTTTTTTTTGTAGTATAATAATGATTCATTGCGAGAGGTAACTATGAAACCTAAAGAAAAACCACATTACGTAAACAACGCAGATTTCTCACAAGCAGTCGTGGACTATGTGACCACAGTGCGAGAAGCAAAAGAAAATGATCTACCCAGACCTGTTGTCACGGACTACATCGCACGATGTTTTCTGAAGATCAGTGAGGGTTTATCACACAAGGCAAACTTTGTGCGGTATACCTATCGTGAAGAGATGGTGATGGATGCTGTAGAAAATTGTCTTAAAGCGATTGAGAACTACAACATTGACAAAGCCACACGTACAGGGAAACCCAATGCCTTCGCATACTTCACTCAGATCGCATGGTATGCGTTCCTACGCCGCATTGAGAAGGAAAAGAAGCAACAAGACATAAAGTTAAAATATTTGTCTGAAAGCGGCTTAGAACTCATGGTGGCAGAAGAGATTGATAATGATCAAGCATCGCGACAAACACAAGCGTTTGTTGATGAGTTACGAGAAAGAATTGATCTGGTAAAAGACAACGATAAAGATGTCAAGGACTATAGTAAGAAGGTCAAGAAGAAAAGAACTCGCCATGCGGATTCTGATCTGTCGGAGTTTATGCAATGAGAGTCGCAATTCTGAACGATACCCACGCAGGAATCAGAAACAGTTCTGAGATCTTCATGGACTATCAAGAGAAATTCTATCGTGATGTTTTCTTTCCATACCTTGAAGAACACGGCATCAAAAAGATCTTGCACCTGGGAGACTATTATGAAAACCGTACTTCGATCAATTTTAAAGCACTTAACCACAACCGCCGTATTTTCCTTGACGTTCTTAGGGATCGTGGCATTCATATGGATATTATACCAGGTAATCATGATGTCTACTACAAAAACACCAATCAGTTAAACGCACTCAAAGAACTGCTCGGTCACTATATGAATGAGGTTCGTATCATTGAGAAGCCTGAAGTGGTGTCATATGATGGCATGCCTATTGCGCTGGTGCCTTGGATCAACGCAGAGAATGAAGAGAAGACCCGATTCTTTTTGAACACATGTAAGGCAGATGTTGTTGGCGCACACCTAGAACTCAGCGGCTTTGAGATGCAGAAAGGCATACCATGTTCTGATGGCATGTCTGCGGATGCGTTTAGGCGATTTGATATGGTGTTGTCAGGACACTTTCACACAAAAAGTTCTCAGAATAACATTCACTATCTTGGCAGTCAAATGGAATTCTTTTGGTCAGATGCCAACGACAGGAAGTACTTCCATGTGTTGGACACCGAGACTCGTGAACTGACCCCCGTCGAAAATCCTATCACTTTGTTTGAAAAGATTCTCTATGACGATACCAAGCAACAACAAGCACTACGCAACGTCTCAAATCTGGATGAGAAGTTTGTGAAGGTTATCGTAATTAACAAGACCAAGCCTCAGGAGTTTGAGAAGTTTATTGATCGGATCAATATGAGAAAGATCCATGGACTTCAGATAGCAGAGAACTTTCAAGACTTTGCGGGCAAACAAGTAGATGATGATAAAATAAACATTGACTCTACGGATGATTTGTTGTATACTTATATTGACGCTGTAGATACAGACTTGGATAAAGAACGTATCAAAGGTCAAGTCCGTGAACTAATGATTGAAGCACAGAGTTTGGAAATTGCATGATAACATTTCACTCGTTGAAATACAAAAACTTTTTAAGCACCGGCGACAGTTTTACGAACCTAAATCTAGAAGAAACCGCGACTACTCTCGTGGTTGGTCATAATGGTTCTGGTAAATCCACTATGCTGGATGCGCTATCTTTTGCTCTCTTTGGAAAGGCGCATCGCAACATCAATAAGGTCCAATTGGTGAATAGTGTCAACAACAAAGGGACAGTTGTTGAAGTTGAGTTTACCGTCGCCGGTGCGCGTTATAAAGTGGTTCGTGGTTTGAAGCCTGCTGTGTTTGAAATATGGCAGGGTGACACCATGGTCAATCAGAACTCACATGCCAAAGAGTATCAGAAAGTCCTTGAGCAGAACATTCTCAAGTTAAATCACAAAACCTTTCATCAAATCGTGGTGCTGGGGAGTAGCAGTTTTATTCCTTTCATGCAACTCCCCGCATCCACGAGGCGAGAAGTCATCGAAGATCTCCTGGACATTAATGTGTTCTCTAAAATGAACAGCATTCTAAAAGAGAAGACTTCTATACTTAAAGAATCTATATCTGGTAACTCGCATGAATTGCAGTTAGTCCAGACCAAGATAGACTCACAGAAGCGTCACCTAGGTGAGTTAACAAAAATCTCTGAAACTGCCAAGCAAGAGAAGTTAGAACAGATTGAAGACGAACAGTCGGAGTTGGCCCGCCTTAACACCCAAGTAACTAGTTGGGAAGATACTGTTTTATCTGACCTTCAAACCCGTCAGTCTGCATTGGATACTAAGATCAACGAGATGGGTAAGTATGTCTTTCAGTTTAACTCTAAGCAGAAAGCATCTAACAAAGAGATTAAATTCTATGAAGACAACGAAGACTGCCCCACCTGTGAGCAAGCCATCGAATCCTCCTTCCGATTGGATAAGGTACAGAACGCCAAAGACAAGTGGGACGAACTTGAAGAAGCAAGACAGCAGTGTGAACACCAAATAGGAAAGTTAACTAATGATAAACAAGATATTCAGTCCTCAATTGATACAGAGGTTGAGCAACGTAATCAAATCAACACCATCAAAGAAAAAATCACATGGACCCAAAGAAGAATTACTTCTTTACAAGGTGAGTTATCCGAACTCGAAACAGGTGTACATAGCCTGTCCGAAGCACGAGATACTCTCACAAGTGAAGAGAGTAAAAAATATGCTCTCACGGACGAGCGGCACGACCTCGCCGAACAGAGAGAATACAACAACGTCATAACAGAACTCCTTAAAGATACTGGTATTAAAACCAAGATCATCAAGCAATACCTGCCGGTCATCAATCAGTTGACCAACCAGTATCTTCAGGTGCTTGATTTCTACGTTCACTTTGACTTAGACGAATCTTTCAAAGAAACCATACGGTCACGCCATCGTGATGCGTTTTCTTATGACAGTTTCTCCGAGGGTGAAAAGCAACGCATCGACTTAGCACTCCTGTTTACTTGGAGGCAGGTTGCTAAGATGAAGAACAGTATCGCCACCAACCTACTGATTCTTGATGAGACTTTCGACAGTTCTCTCGATGCGGATGGGGTTGAGAATCTACTCAAGATTCTTGACACAATAGACAATGAGACCAATGTGTTTATCATCTCACACAAAGGTGAACTTCTTGATAATAAATTTGATCGTAAGATTGAGTTTATCAAGCACAAAAACTTTTCAAAGGTTGCTTGACTTTACCCGCAGAAAAGTGTATAATAGTTGTAAATTAACCCGCAGTAAAATGCAAGGAATATATTATGGAACTAAATGGCACAACTCTTGAAGTGTTGAAGAACTTCGCTTCAATTAACTCAAACATTGTAATAAACTCTGGCAACGTTGTAAAGACTGTATCAGAAGCCAAGAATGTGGTGAGTACATCGTCTCTTGATGTGAACTTCCCTCAGAAGTTTGGCATCTATGACCTTAACGAGTTTCTTTCTACACTGAGCCTTCTTGACTCACCACGACTCGCCTTTGAAGACAACTTTGTGACTGTCACTGATGGTAGTGGACGATCACGTATCAAGTATTTCTTCTCTGATCCTGACATGTTGACTTCTCCCTCGGCTGATGTTATAATGCCTGATGCCGAAGTTAAATTTACTTTAGATCGTGAGACTTTATCACGAATTAAGAAAGCCGCGTCTGTTCTCGGTCATACTGAAATGTCAGTAGCAGTCAAAGATAATGTAGTCTGTTGTAATGTTATAGATAACAACGATGGAACATCTAATGCATTCTCAATTGACGTTGATGGCACCTTTGAGAATCCTGAGTTTAACTTTGTGTTTAACATCTCAAATCTGAAGATGATTGACGGTGATTATGATGTGGCTATTTCATCTAAATTAATTTCACATTTTGTGAATAGGGACACCGATATTGAATATTGGGTGGCACTTGAAAAAACTAGTACGTATGGAGCGTAGTTATGAGTGAAGTAAATGAAGATATGATTGATCTGGTAAATCGTGTTACCCGAAGTACGGTGGCTGTCATTGACACAGTAGCCGCACGAGGTGGCTTTCGTGGTGAAGAACTTGCTACGATTGGTCAGTTGCGAGATCAGAGTGTTGCTTTGATCCAGATGGTAGAAACTGAGCAGTCTAATTCTGAAGACGGCTAAAATTAAATTTATATTATGAGGCAAGTGAATGAAAGAGGAATTCCTCTGGGTTGAGAAATATCGTCCTGCGACTATCGCAGATACCATTTTACCACAAGCATTAAAAGACACGTTCAGTAAGTTTGTAGAAACTGGCAACATACCCAACATGTTGTTTACTGGCACTGCTGGCTTAGGTAAAACAACTGTAGCCAAAGCAATCTGTAATGAACTAGGATTCGATTACATTGTCGTAAACGGATCTGAAGAAGGGAACATTGACACCCTTCGCGGCAAGATCAAGCGATTTGCATCTACCGTTTCATTACAGGGTGGCTACAAAATTGTCATACTTGATGAGGCAGATTATCTGAATCCTCAGTCAACGCAACCTGCATTACGTGGGTTCATTGAAGAGTTTTCAGATAACTGCCGATTCATTTTAACCTGTAATTTTAAGAATCGTATCATTGAACCACTCCACTCACGGTGTGGTGTATATGAATTCAATACATCTAAGAAAGACATGCAAGCGTTGTGTGGTCAGATGATGACTCGTGCGTTGGACATCATGGCAAAAGAAGGCACTCCTGTTCATGGCGTTTCGAAACAAGGTCTTGGTGAGTTAATTCTGAGACATGCCCCCGACTGGCGCCGAGTGCTTAATGAGTTGCAACGTAGTCAGATGGGCGGTATTGAGATTAACGAGGCGGTGTCTGCTTACAACTATGATGCACTCTTTGAGGCATTAAAGGCTAAGAACTTTAAAGCAATGCGTCTCTGGGTTGCAAACAATGTGGACGTAGATACCTCGGCAATCTTCCGTAATTTATATGATGATATGAGCGATCGGATCGAACCGCAGAGTATACCACAGTTGGTGCTTATTCTTGCGGACTATCAATACAAAGCCGCCTTTGTGGCAGACCACGAATTGAATATCGTTGCCTGTATGACTGAGGTTATGGCGGGTGTAGAATTTAAATGAGTCCATTTGAATACGTCACTGCTATAAACTACAGTAAACAAAATATGATAGTGGACGAGGAGTCAGAGAAAGCATATCTGCCGTACATGACAAATCGTTCGCTGTCTTATTTTCAAGATACTGTAGCGGTTGCAAATGCTATGAACCAATTTCATATTCTTGATAACAAACTTCAATTTGATTTTCTTATAAATATTGTTAGAAAAAGAAAACGATTCTCTAAGTGGATTAAGCCTGAGATCGTGAGTGATTTGGATGTTGTTAAAGAGTATTATGGTTATAGCAATGATAAAGCAAAGCAAGCCCTAACTATACTCTCCTCCGACAACCTTAACGATATAAGAATAAGGATTAGTAAAGGTGGAAGAAAATAAATTATGGTCGCCTGCTCAGATGCTTGAAGTTACTCTCAATGAACCTGATGACTTTCTGAAGGTTCGTGAGACGTTGACTCGCATGGGTGTAGCCAGCCGCAAAGAAAATAAATTGTTTCAGTCATGTCATATTCTGCACAAGCAGGGTAGATACTTTATTGTGCACTTCAAAGAGTTGTTCTTGCTGGATGGTAAAAAATCAAACTTAGAAGAAAATGACATTCTGAGACGAAACAGCATCACTCAGTTGTTGTCTGATTGGGGTCTGATTCAGATTCTAGATAAGACCCAAGTGAGTGAGTGTGCTCCTTTGAGACAGATTAAGATTATCTCACATAAAGATAAACATGATTGGGAGTTATGTCCCAAGTATAATATAGGCAATAAGTGATTGGACTTCGTGATTCTCTAGACCAGATTAGATCAAAGACGCCCTTTTTTGGACATGTTAGATTCAACTATGGCTGGTCGGAAGCAATACAATTTCTAGATACTCATCCCGAAAAACTATTGGACATGAATGAAGGCAAGTACAGAGTCTCTCTGAACGCCTCACACACTCGTGGTAGTTTTCCTAAATTCGGTCATGAACTGATAGCAGAGATGAACGAGTTATTTCCTAAGAACCAAAATACGTGCATATGTTTCATAGGCATGGGTTCACAGAACTTCAGTTATCCCTGGCACAAAGATGGCATGGACGTTATTCTGGTACAAGGTCTAGGTAATATTGATCTCAAGGTTGAGAATACCAACTTTGCAGAGAGCCCCTTGCAGTTTGCGCCAGGAGACTGGGTTTTCATACCGCGCGGCACACACCATGAAATCTCAACATCATCATCAAGACTTACATTTTCCTTTGGTGTAGAACGCGCCCCCGACCCTAGCACATACGTTTAATTTAAAATACTTGACTCTTAGGATAATTTGTGTTATATATATTAGTGTCGATGCGGCAATTGCTGGTCGATAGACAACAATCTTGCTTAACATAAGGAGATAGCAAATGGTTAATACACGAACAAAAGTGTTTTCGTTCCCCCACTCTCGTTTCATTGGTTTCGACCATGTATGGGATGAGATAGAAAAACTAACAGTCGCAGGAGCAAACGAGAAGGGTTTTCCTCGTCACAATATTATCAAATATAGTGACACGGAATACGCCATGGAATTTGCACTTGGTGGTTACAAAAAGAAAGACCTAGATATCGAGGCAAAGCCCGGTGTTCTAGTGATTCGGGGAAACCCAGAAGAGGATACTCGTGAGTATCTTCACAAAGGGATTACTACGAAGAAATTCGTGGAAACATTTCGACTCGCAGACCACGTTGTCGTTGATGGAGCGGAATTCGTCAACGGACTACTAGTGATTAAACTCAGAGTAGAACTGCCCGAAGAGAAGCGTCCGAGAAAAATAGAAATCAATTCTCAAAAGGACACTTAAGAAATGAAAACTTTAGTAAGTAGTAAAGAAGGGGTCATTGCAGTCATGCAATTACTCACTATCTTAGCAGTAGCACCATTCATCATGCTCATTAGTTACGTCTCAATATAATGGGCGGACTACTAGCAATGGTGTTTGTAGGTATCATACTTGTAGGCGACAGTAACCGAAAACTTAATGCAAAATGCGAACAAGAAGTACAGGATGGCATAGCAGAGAGTATTCATGAATGCAGACAGTATTATATCAAGGAAGCAAGATGATTAAGAAAATCAAAAGTTGGTTAGGCATTGTATTCTTTGCTTCGCTTGTACTGGGAGGTCTAATAGCACCTCTCTTCACACCTAACTACGGTGTGTACACAGCGGGCTCAAGTCTGTATATGCCAGCGCCATATTTGTAAAACCTTGGGTGCCTCTTAAGCGCAAGACGGCATAAACTGGGGGGACGCATCCCCCCGACCCATTCTTTATCGTCTAAGTAATAGCATACAAGTTTGCCGGCGTTCTTGGATCTCACGGAACGGATCACCTAAAAATGTCGGACCAATTTTACACATGAGATTAAATTATGTCCAAAAAGTTTGATATTAATAATCCTGAAGACAACGGTATGATGATGAAAGGTGATACCGAGTTCATGATCGCCTTGGGCCACTACTTTAAAGACTACAACTGGCTAGAAGTCGGCACCTATTACGGTCAGAGTTTACCCTACCAACTTCTAAATCCTAAACTGAAATATCTCATGGCTTTGGATCTATATCCTGAGTCGTATCCTGACGAACGAAATAAAGATCACATTCGTGGTCAAGGACATAATGGTAGTCCATCGTTTGAAAAAGTCTATGAACTGTTGGAACACTGGGAGGTACCTACAGACAGGATGGAGACGTTTCAAGGTGATCTCGCTTATCTGCCGGTAACAACCAAGTATGATATTATTTTTATAGATGCAGAACATACAAACGCGGCGGCGTTTCGTGATGCCATGAATGCACTCAAACATCTGAAAGAGACTGGTTGTATTCTCTTTCATGACACAACTTTAGTTCACGGTGCGATTGATTGTTTTAATGAGTATCTCAAAGCAAACGGATACACTGCCGAACGATATAAAATAAAGCACAGTGAGATTACTTGCTTTACGATTGGCGATGTGTCAAGAGATCTTTCTAACTGGTTGGAGAAAGGATCAGCCGACTTTGAAAAGTTTAAGGTCAATGCCAAGATCAGAATCGCATGTTGGATGATAAAGAATAGTCCTTTTCACTTTGAAGAACTGTTTGGAATGCAATCGGACGATGAGTTCTGGCGATGATTCAAGCCTACATGCAGGTGGATCTAAACAATCCACTAGCGGTAAGATATACCGAGCGAGCGTTAGAATCATTTAAACCCGTTGAAGATATATTCCAAATACATGTTGTCCAATGTGTCACTCCGACTACATTACTGCCTGAGTTAGACTATATTAGTTCTGACAGTAGATCACCTCAAGAAATGGGTTCGTTTCATTCCGCATATAGAATGGCAAAGAGAATAGCATCGGGCGAAAGAATTTGGGTAATGGAACATGACGCTTATCTCCGTCCAAAGCACGTTGACACTTTTAGAATGGTTATGAGTAAGTGGAAACAAATGCCTACGATTGTTCTGGGTACAGCAATGGAAATATGGACTTGTCAGCAAGGCGTAGCACAGCAGTGGTTGAACTTGGTAAGAGACCGGGGCAGTAATTCAAGAGGTCCTATGTCGTGTCTTCACTCCGCAACAGATACGTATTGCAGAGTTGCTAAAATAAAAAACAATGTGATATACTGGCCGATGAATCGCCGAAAGGATCCTCGCTGGGTCAATCTCATGGGTATAGGCGCAGATGCAAGTCAAGCGCACACAGATCCCGCGGTTGTTCTCCATGCGCCCTGTACTCAAATCGTAGACGAAAAGTATGGTGGCACTGTCACCGATCGCCCCAAGTCTATGCGAAACGGTAAGTACGATATGACGACCATGTACAGACGCGAAAAACATCCAGATTTTGAGTGGATATCACTTGACAAAGACTAAGGAATACAGTATACTTACTGAATGAAATATTATACCAATGTTACCCGTTACGGCGTTAATCTTCTTTATCGTGGCTATGAGAATGGCGAACGAGTTCAAAAGAAGATAAGATATAAACCCAGTCTTTTTGTACCTACCCCCAAGGGTGTTGCATCTAAATTCAGCAGTCTATATGGCACCAAGGTGTCGCCTATAGAATTCAATGACATGCGTGAGGCGTCCGACTTCATAAAACAGTATGAAGATGTGCCCAACTATCCGGTCAGTGGCATGTCCAACTTCGTGCTCCAATATATTGGCACGTCTTTTCCTCGTGACATTACCTTTGAGCGTGAACGCATTAATGTGACCACTATTGATATTGAGGTAGCATCTGACGAAGGCTTTCCCTTTCCTGAAGACGCCCTTCATGAAGTCACTGCTATTACATGTAAGAATAACATAACTAATGTATATTATGTTTGGGGTTCACAACCTTATGATGTCAGCCTCAGCGATAAAGCGGTCAAGTATTTCTATTGTGAGACTGAAAAAAATCTGCTTCAATCGTTTCTTGGTTGGTGGTCATCTAAGTCTACCTGTCCTGATATTGTGACTGGCTGGAACACAAAACAGTTTGACATTCCGTATCTCGCTAATCGTATCACTCGGCTGATGGGCGAAGAAGAAGCCAAGAAGTTATCACCTTGGGGTCTGATCAGACAACGAAAGATTCACACCAAGATGGGTCAAGATGCCATTGTGTATGACCTTGAGGGTATCTCACAGTTAGATTACTATGATTTGTTTCAGAAGTTTGGTAAACTCACTTACGGCGAGCAAGAGTCATACAAACTGGATCACATTGCATACTCAATACTTGGCGAGAATAAACTCTCCTACGAAGAACATGGCAATCTCCACACGCTCTATAAGAACGACTATCAAAAATTCATTGACTACAACATCAAAGACGTAGAATTGGTAGACAAACTAGAAGAGAAGATGGGTCTTATTACATTGGCTCTCACCATGGCATATAAAGCCAAGACTAATTACTCTGACACCTTCGGCACTACCACGATATGGGATGCTGTTATCTTTAATGCCTTACTCAAGCAAGACATTGTTGTACCGCCCAAGCAGAACAAAGCAAAAGGTTCTATTGTCGGCGGCTATGTAAAAGATCCTGTAGTTGGTGCACATGATTGGGTAACCTCGTTTGACTTGAACAGCCTGTATCCTAATATCATTGTACAATACAATATGTCACCCGAGACTCTCTCATGGATTGACGGTGACGATGGAGACTTTGCACAAGCGGCGAACGGCACCAAATATCGCAAAGACATTGAGGGTATTATTCCAAAGGTAATCAAGCAGTTCTATGGTGATCGCGTAGATGCCAAGACCAAGATGATTGAAGCGCAGAAGAAGTATGCCGAAGCACCCACAAAGAAACTAGCAAATGATATCACCATCTTTGACAATCAACAGATGGCGGTAAAGATTCTGATGAACTCACTCTATGGCGCAATGGCGAATCAGTGGTTCAGATACTTTGATTTGCAGATTGCAGAGGCTGTCACGACTAGTGGTCAGCGAGCGATTAAGAATGCTGAAGCATCGGTCAATGCTGAGATGCAGAATATTCTTGGCACGAAAGATGACTATGTGATTGCGATTGATACTGACTCTGTGTACATCAATATGTCATCGCTTGTCAATCTCCACAAGCCTGCCAATCCTGTGAACTTTCTTGATAAAGTGTGTGAGCATTTTGAGAAGGTCATTGCTGATGGCTATGAGACTCTGGCGGATGAGACAAATGCCTATGAGAATCGCATGATCATGAAACGTGAGGTTATCGCAGATCGTGGCATATGGATGGCAAAGAAGAGATACATTCTCAACGTTCACAACAGCGAGGGTGTGCAATACGCTGAACCTAAACTCAAGATGATGGGTATTGAAGCGATCAAGTCCAGCACACCTGAGATTGTGCGTGATAAATTCAAAGAAGTCTTTCGTGTTATCATTGAGGGTACTGAAGACGATACACAGAAATTCATTCGGACATTTCGTAAAGAGTTTTCTACTCTGCCGCCCGAAGCGATTGCTTTTCCTCGTGGTGTGACTAATGTAGATAAGTATTCTGACCGTGTGACAATCTACGGCAAGGGTACTCCTATTCATTCTCGTGGCGCCCTGCTATATAATCACCACATCAAGAAACAAGGCCTATCGGACAAGTATGAGAAGATTCAGAACGGTGAAAAGATCAAGTTCCTGTATCTAAAAGTACCTAACCGTATAAACGAGAATATCATTTCATTCCCCGGTGTCTTGCCTAAAGAGTTAGGTTTGATACCTCAGATTGACTACAACACCATGTTTGATAAATCTTTTGTAGATCCTTTGAACCCCATTCTAGATGCCGTCGGTTGGTCTGCTGAACCACGTGCCACACTAGAAGCATTTTTCGGTTGACATCTGACTGAAAATACATTATAATAGTCTCATGTATCAGATTACTATCTTCAAAAATACGTATGATAATAAAACACATCGTCAAATGACGCTGGGTTCATGGTCTGCATTCACTAAATTTCTCACTAAACTATCACAAGAACCAGGAGTCAAAGGTGGCAATAATTCTTCTGCTTTGCTTAGTCCTGCTATGTATGTCAAAGACAGTACGCGCTCTAATCGGAACGTTAGCGGTTGGTCTCGTTGGTGTGCTGTTGATGTGGATGATTTTGATATACACACTGGAGATCTCAGACACAACCTGCAAGAAATTTGCGGTAAGTACCGATGGCTTTGTTACTCAACTGCATCAAGCACTCCCGTAAATCCTAAGTTTCGTTTGGTCTTTCCCTTGACTCGCGAGTTAGATAAAGATGAGATACCACATTTCTGGTATGCTTTTAATAAACATTTACAGGATATTGGTGACAAGCAGACGAAAGATCTGTCACGGATGTATTATGTTCCTGCTCAATATCCTGAAGCATTCAATTTCACGTTTGGAAATGACGGTGACGAAGTAGATCCAGACTATATAATGTCTCAGTGGAGTTACAAGCCACCTTCAGCCAGCAATTCTTTTCTTGATAGACTACCGCCTGAGATGGCGGCTGCGGTAGTAGAGTACCGTAAAAGTCAGATGAAAGAATCAAATCTAGTATGGTCAGATTATCGCGACTGTCCATTTTTTCCTAGACAATTAGCGATGGAATATCAAGTCATAACTGGTACTGGATGGTACCACAAAATGTATCAGATCATGATCGCTACTGCTGGCAATGCAATCAAGAGAGGATACCCCATAACAGCCAGAGAAGTTGCAGACCTTTGTCGCCAACTTGACAAAGACAATGGAATGTGGTATGATAACAGACCGCTTGAAGTTGAAGCGGATCGTGCTGTTGAATATGCTTATAAAAATTCATAGGAGTAAAATATGAGCGAAATAGAAGTAGCCCCTCAAGAAAATAATGATGATGCATCACAACCCGTAGGTAAACTGAGAATTGGTATTATTGGTGACAACTACCTAGCAGATGCCACTCGTGCATCGTTTGACAGAAACCTGGTAGATGTTGTACAAGGCGACATGGAAGAAATTCTTAAAGCCACTAACATCGTCTATATCTGCGAAGATTTGCCTTTGCTGAAAAACAACACCGCAGATGATGCTGAGTTGTTGGACCTCTTTGCTCAGATTTATAAAGAGTCGGATGCTGGTATATGTCTCAAGACTACAATCACCAACGAGACTCTAGACCGAATTATCGGTGTTACTGACGCACAATGGTTCTTAGGTAAAGTTATCTATTCACCCGAAGTGGCTGAGACTGCACTTGAAGTTCTGAACGGTGACACGCTCATGATTGGTGGTGATGAAAAGACTGTCGATGCACATACTAACATTATCATGAACAATACTATTGTGGGTGCAAAGAAAGTTCTGGTCGGCACACACCATGAAATTGTGTATGCAAAACTGGCCATTGTCGGCTTTAAAGCAGTCAAGCAAACTTTCTTTAATCAAATGTATCAGACAATCATTGATTGTCAAGGTGCAAACCCCTCTAAGGTTCGTCGCCTTATTGAGAGTAGCGATGTGATGCAAGATACATCGTTGTCTATTCCTACGTTTATCAAAGCGGGTTTAGACGCTGAGATCACAGCAAAAGAAGCGAAATCTTTTGGTGGTGAATTTGCCAACTCCGATGTGCGAATGCTTATTGGTATGACCGATCGTCTCACGGTCCTTGATGAGTGTTTTAATATACGCAACATCAAATGATCGTCGAGATCTGGGGTAAATTGATGTGCACCTTCTGTGACGCCGCTATACAACTATGTGAATCAGAAGGTGTTGAATATGAATACAAAATATATGAAATAGATTTCACTAAGGAAGAAATCTTAGCAGAGTTTGAGGGTGCAACTACCTTCCCACAAATTAAAATTGATGGTAATCCAATTGGGGGTTACGTTGAACTGAAGGAGATATTATGTCGCTAATGGCGAAACTTAAAAAGAATTCCAAGATTAAACTATCGTCACAGATGGATAAATCAGAATTCTTTCAAGAGAAAGAAGTGGTGCAGACTGATGTGCCTATGATGAATGTGGCTTTGACAGGTTCTCTGGACGGTGGTATTACTCCTGGGCTTACAGTGCTTGCTGGTCCATCAAAACACTTCAAGACTTCGTTTGCACTCAAGATGGCAGCCGCCTATTTGAATGCAAAACCTGATGCTGTAATGTTGTTCTATGATTCAGAGTTTGGTTCACCACAATCTTACTTTGATGCCTTTGGTATTGATACGGCACGTGTACTGCACGTACCTATTACCGATGTTGAAGAGTTGAAGTTTGACTTGGTAGGACAACTGGAAGATATGGACAAACAAGACGATGTGATTATTGTCATTGACTCTATTGGTAACCTTGCGTCAAAGAAAGAACTTGAAGATGCACTGAATGAGAAGTCTGTTGCCGATATGTCTCGTGCCAAGGCTCTGAAGGGTTTGTTCCGTATGACCACACCTTACCTTGCGATGAAGAACATTCCATTGCTGGCTATCAACCACACTTATAAAGAGATTGGTTTGTTTCCTAAAGACATCGTGGGCGGTGGTACCGGCATCTACTACTCGGCAAACAACATCTGGATCATTGGTCGCAGACAGAACAAGACTGGTACCGAAGTCATGGGTTATGATTTTGTCATCAAGGTTGAAAAGTCTCGCTTTGTCAAAGAGCAGTCTAAGATTCCTATCACTGTCTCATGGGAAGGTGGTATCGATGAAATGTCTGGGCTACTTGATGTGGCTATAGCCGGTGAGTATGTATTCAAGCCATCTAATGGTTGGTACTCTAAAGCAGGTGAAGAGAAGAAGTATCGACTCAAAGAGTTAGATCGCGATTTCTGGTCGAGTATGCTAGAAGATGAAGGCTTTCAAGATTATGTTCGCAAAGCATACTCAGTAGGTTCACCTACCGATCCATCACTGGACTTTGAGGTGGAAGGCGAGTTATGAAAGAGGGAGTGGATTATGATCTTGTCCCTGTTGAAGGAGGCGGTAGACAGGCATGGGACGTAAGACTCAACACCGGTGATTATCCGGAGACCGTTATACGATATGGTAATATTGCCTTTGATGGAGATAATGGTTGCCTTAACTTTAATTTTGTGATAGAATCTACACCTGATGGCGATTTAACTGAAGAGAACGTTGATCTACAAAAACATGTAGGTGATGTCCTTGAAGCCATTCTATCAGATGCCGTAGAAGACGGATCACTACAATATGGAGAAGAAGTTGAAAATAGATCTTGAACAAACAATACTTAGAAACATGCTTACCGATGAAGAGTATATGCGTAAAGTTATACCGTTCATCAAGCCTGATTTCTTTGAAGGTGTTTATAGATCATTGTTCGGTGAGGTGATTAAGTTTGTTGGCAAGTATAACAAACTACCCTCACTGGATGCTTTCAAGATTGAGATAGATCAGTCTAGTAAATTTACCGAACAAACATATACCCACGCACTTGACATTCTGCCCGTTATTTTCGAGAGAAAAGAAGAGAATGCTGAGTGGTTGTTAGACACTACTGAGAAGTGGTGCCAAGATAGAGCAGTCTATCTTGCTATTATGGAATCAATTCAGATTATTGATGGCAAACACCAGACCGCAACAAAAGATTCTTTGCCCGATATTCTACAGAATGCATTGGCGGTGTGCTTTGACACCAACGTAGGTCATGATTATCTTGAGAACGTTGATGAGCGATACGCCTTTTATCATGAGCAAGAAGAACGTATTCCGTTCGACCTTGAGTACTTCAATACCATTACCAAAGGTGGTTTGCCCAACAAGACGCTGAACATCGCGCTGGCAGGTACGGGTGTAGGTAAATCATTGTTCATGTGTCATGTCGCCGCCAATGCACTTTCTCAAGGTCGTAACGTCCTATACATCACCATGGAAATGGCTGAAGAACGAATCGCAGAACGTATTGACGCAAACTTGTTGAACGTGCCCATTGATCAGTTAGATCATATGTCAGAAAAGATGTTCAAAGATCGTGTAAGTAAGATTGCCTCTAGTACTCAAGGCAAACTAATCATCAAAGAATATCCTACTGGCGCCGCTCACACTGGTCACTTTCGTGCATTATTGAATGAATTAAAGTTAAAAAAGAAGTTTGCACCTGAAATTATCTTTATAGATTATCTAAATATATGTGCAAGCGCAAGAATGAAGGGTATGGGTGGTGCTATTAACTCATACTCCTACATCAAGTCTATTGCTGAAGAAATGCGAGGTCTTGCAGTTGAATTCAATGTGCCTATTGTATCAGCGACACAGACCACCAGATCAGGTTACGGTAACTCAGATCCTGGCTTAGAAGATACGTCTGAATCGTTTGGCTTGCCGGCGACAGCGGATTTAATGTTTGCTCTCGTCTCTAATGAAGAGATGGACAAGTTAGGTCAGATTATGGTGAAGCAGTTAAAGAATCGTTATAACGATCCTAGCGCCAACAAACGATTTGTTGTAGGTGTAGACAGATCTAAAATGCGACTATTTGACGTAAAACAGGAAGAACAGACCTTGACCAATGATGAGGATGATGATATTCCAGTTTTTGAAAAGACCAGAGCAGGCGAAAAACTAAAAGGTATTAGATTCAATTAGGAGATTCGCACATGGACCCATATCTACACACTCTCATCGCCATTGGCCTTATGATGGCATCTTATTACGCAGGAAAGTTCTTCGGCAAAGAAGAGGGAATAATCCATGTTTGGGGTACTATCCTACAAGCCTTTGACGCCAAAGAGATTGAGATCAACGAAGACGGTGAAATCATCGTTACATATGATGACGGAAGTGAAGAAACTCTTAATTAAAATTGGTAAGATATGGCAGTATTCACTGGGTGGTTACTCGGACGACAAGACAGAACCCTATGATAGTTACATCACCTTAGTCAGAACGTTGATAGTCGGTGTAAACTTTATGACTTGTTTTTTTATTATGGCAAACGTTGTACACAACTGGTAAAAGATTATGATAATAGGATTTACGTGCAGTGCTTTTGACTTGCTTCATGCCGGTCATTGTGCGATGCTTCGCGAGGCAAAGAGTCAGTGTGATTATTTGATCTGTGGTTTGCAGGTTGATCCCACTATTGATCGACCAGAGAAGAACAAGCCTATTCAGACTGTTGTTGAAAGATATGCTCAGTTGAATGCTATTAAATATGTTGATGAGATCATACCCTACGTCACTGAACAAGATCTTCAAGACATATTGACAATGTATGAAATTAATGTTAGAATAATTGGTGAAGAATATAAAGACGCCAAATTTACGGGTAGAGCAATTTGTGCTAGTAGAGGCATTGAGATACACTTTAACAAACGAGACCATAGGTTCTCAACGAGCGATTTGAGGAGAAGAGTGAGTGATAGAATATAAATTCAATGAGGGTGACTTAATTCAGGAAGTAAAAGATTACGTTGATGCAACATACGACGAACATTATGCAACGGGCAAGATCCAAGCAACGGAGTCTATCATTGATGATGGTCATGGTACTGGTTTTTGTATGGGGAATGTCGGTAAGTATGGCAGACGTTACGGGAAGAAGGGCGAGACTCCCGCCGAGTGGCGTAAAGATCTTATGAAAGTGATTCACTATTCACTGATTCAATTGTTCATTCATGACAAACAACACGGACCAGCCATGTCTCGTGATGATGCGTATCAACATATTACTACTTCTGCTCCGGGTCACTACAATGGTCAAATCTCCGCGCCTAAAGGCACTGCGGCTCGTCTGAACGATGTGTCGCCCGACGAATGGGATAGAGTAAATCGTGTAAAAGGAGCACCTCTCTGTGGATAAAAATAATAACATTTTAGATTTTGTTGCCTATCGCCAGTTTCGTCTGGACATGGAAGAAGAAAAAGCCAGCGAAGATCTGCGCGAAAATGTAATGAATTGGATGTTGAATCCAACTGAGTATACTACCGATTCATTTACTTTTACTTTGGAGGATAGTTTTGATGAGTGAAGACATTTTTGATTTTGGCTTTACTGCGGTAACTGAAGACGAACTGGATACAGTTATCGCTTTGCAAGAGAAAGCAGACACAGTTCTGGACACCCATAATCGATTGCACGAACTGTACAATGCGGTCACGCCCTTGTTGAATAGTCTTAAAGCCAATCCTGAGAAGGACTATATCTACTGGCCTAATCGTCTAGAGAAAGTTGAAGCCTTTGAAGATAAACTCCAAGGAATCTTAAGAGGTTGACAAACCCGTTAAGAATGTGTTATAATAACTATTCTTACGAACGAGTACTATATTATGAAAACACTTCTGAAGATCTTTATTCTTTTTCTGTTTCTGGTGTTCGCATTTAGCGCATACGCAGAAGAAGAATCGTCTAGCAATTGTCACTATGAGGTGACGCAACACTTTGAAGATGGGCAACTGGTTAAAGAAACCAAAGTCCGAAAATGCACTGAAACGACTCAAGAAGGCAAGCAGAAGTTTGATCCTCATAATCGGTTCGGTGACTACGTAAAAGTCCAACTGGTAGATGTGGGACTCCTTGGTGTTATTATAGCATTAGCAAAATAGGATATGTTATGAAAGCGTTATTAGCAATAGCGGTATTGATGTTAACAGTTGGATGTGCGTCTAACTATAAAGTAAAACAAGAGTCTACCGAGAATTCTATTCTCAGCCTCGTTCCCGAGTGGTACATTGATTCTGAAGAGAAGCGTGGATTACTTGATCGGAAAAACAAACACGGATATATTTACGGTGTTGGTACTGCGGTGTCATCTAACCTTCAACTAGCGGTTGAAAAGGCTATGATGATTGCTAAGGCGGACCTTGCTGACCAGATCGCTGGGCAAGTAAACAAAGACACCGAGTACACCGTAGCAGAAGCCGGTGACGAATCTAGCGTTGAGATGTCCACAGAAACAAACTCTGTTGTACGAAACACTGTCGGTAAGATTGCACCTGTCGGTTATGAAGAGTGGAACAAAGCGGTGTTGGTGACAGCGAAACAGCAGTATCGTGTGTATGTTGGTCTTAAGTGGACACGTAGTAAAAAGAATGCTCTGGGAGATTTGATCTCGTCAGATATCGTGAATGGTATTGATGTGGTACCAACAATAGTAGAGGTAGTAGAATTATGATGAAAGGATTTACTAAAGCCGCGCAAGCCGGTGTAGTAACAGTTGAGTTCAATAAGATTGGTACAGGTGAGTTAAGGATAATGCCTTGCACTTTGAATGTAGAATTGTCTGGTCACAATGTACCAGAGATTCTCGAACAACGTGAAGAGAGCGACCACTTGGTAGTGTGGTGTCTAGATAAAGCAGGTTGGAGAAGTTTTCGTTCTGAAACAGTAGTCACTTGGTACGAAGGTTATCCCGCAACCCAAACGTAACTACAGATTTTTTCACCTGCTATTATATTATCATCAGTGACAAAAAGTTTACCACTGAAGTTGCGATAAAGATAGTAAGTTTTACCTACAACGGGTACGTATTTTTCCAGCACCATGGTTTTTAAGAGAGACATATTTCACCGTGTTAAGTTGGAATTATATATAATTTTTTAACTTCTAAGGAATGTAATGAGACAAACTGAGTTAAACTTGTCCTACAAGGACATATCCAAACCGCCCTATAATGGACAGTTTTTCTGCCCGATTCGAGGTGAGTTCAATAACTGGAACGATCATATCAATTGGTACAAGGCAAAAAAACTATGAACGACACTTGGAATGGTGAGTCACGAGGCATTACAGATGTAATGATTGCACGTATTGAAACGTGGCATCGTGATCGTAACTTGATTGAAGGAAGCACTGACAAAGACCAGTGTTTGAAATTGATCCAAGAGGTCGGTGAATTGTCAGACAACATCTGTAAGGGCAAAGATCTGAAAGATGACATCGGTGATATCATGGTGGTGTTGATCAACATCATGGAGCGAAACGATTGGCACATCACAGATTGTCTTGAAGCGGCATGGTCTGACATCAAAGATCGCAAGGGTAAAATGATTGATGGTATTTTTGTTAAGGAAGCAGACCTATGAAATCAGCAGGAAAGATCTGGGGTAAGACTCAGCAAATTGAAGCAAACGGTTCGTTAGAGTTCCACAGGATTGAGTTCAAGAAGGACTTTCAATGCTCTGAACACTATCACACCACCAAATCGAACGGGTTCTTTGTTGAGTCTGGCAAGTTGCTGATTCGCACATGGCCAGAGAATAGCGATATTGTGGACACCACAGTTCTAAACGCGGGTGAATACATGGCAGTACCTGCCGGTGTATGGCATCAGTTTGTAGGGCTCGCAGATGGTGTTGCTTTTGAGTTGTATTGGTCAGAGTTTGATCACAATGACATCGTGAGACGTTCACAGGGTTCTCGTGTGCCTTCAGCAGAACATGAAGAAGCACAAGGTGCTCAACAGGATCTCAACTGGGACGGCAACTAAGATGAGAGCCAAGGTTATTACACTGTCGGACAATCCAGAATCCTTTCAACAGGCGGATGTGTTGATCGACAGTTCTAATCACTTTGACAACGAATTTACTGTAGATAAATTTATTGCGACCACTGTTGATAATGTAGTAGAAGAATTTAAGACTAGAAAACTTCAGTGGAATTATCCATGGACTAAGGGTCATATAGATATCGCAACGGGTCTTTGGAAGTCTCCCTATGAGACGGCTGATCCAAAAAAGCGCATGGCATGTTTTATGTCTCATTATCGGCTCTGGGAATTATGCGTCCAGCATGATGAACCTTATATGATATTGGAACATGATGCTCTGTTCACTCGTAAGTTAGAATTAAAACCCATTCAAGACTCTAAGTATTCGGTTATATCGTTGAACGATCCTCGAGGAGCGACCAGACGCTCTCAAGCATATCATGAAGCAATATCACAGAACGTGATATCACCCGTGCCGTGGATAGATAATCATGATGTACCACAAGGTTTGCCTGGAAACTCGGCATACTTTATAAAACCAAAAGGTGCTATAAAGTTGATAAAGTTAGTGAAAGAATTTGGTGCCTGGCCAAACGATGCGATCATGTGTAAGCAACTAATGACAGGAATGTTAGGATGTCTAGGAAGGTACGCAACGACGGTCCAGGCGACTCATCAGTCAAGCACAACGACCTGAGGTCATTCTCCTGCTAGGTTAGTTTCGTGGACATTATCCACTATAATCTTAATAACGTCCACATCTACTCCCGAAGTGAGATACTCATTGGGAACTCCATCGGCGTCATGACAATACCAGTCTCTACAACGGTCCGGGCGTAGATCGTTTCCGTCAGAATCGAAGTTGGTGCATTGAGTATCTTGTAGATACGCACACGTAAGCCAGTTGGAACCGTTAAACTCTTTGAGAACTATAGGGAGGTACGTAGGTGTGTTAGGATTACCAGCAATAAAGCCAGTCATCATTTGCCCTGTTTCCATCACCTGAGCATGGACTGGCAGATTGGGATCATACTCCTCAAAATGACAACATTGTCCGCATTGTGTACAAACACTAGAAGTGAGGTGGGATTGTGATAGTGGCACTTAATAAATTCTCATATGATATGTTATATCTATATATAATTGATGAGGATTGAGAATACAATATATGCTTCAAAAGCATCAATTAATGCTTGACACCACCCGCAATTCCTGTCATAATGGTGCTTTAGTTAGTCAATAAGGGTACATATGTTGCTACTCCAGTTCAAAGGTCGTATCAAAAACCGTAAAATCTACGAAGAATTTGCTGAAGATGTCGTTAACGAGTTGTTTCCTCGCGAGTTCAAGCGGGATATCGTTATCGGTATTCAGTTCAAAAATGTCGTAGAAGATGGTTTCTTTGGTCAGGCAATTGAGAACGATGCTGATGAGTATCTGGTTGAAGTGGGTAAAGTGGTCAATGAAGGTAAGTTGCGAGCAGTAGAACCTCGTGAGATTGCCACTACAATTGCCCATGAATTAATCCATATCAAACAGTACATTCGCAGGGAGTTGTCTCAGGGTGGTACTTTCTGGAAGGGTCAGAAGATTCCCGTAGGACCTCGCGGTGGCACGATCCGCTATCGAGACCAGCCATGGGAAAAAGAAGCATTTAAACGAGAGAAAGAATTTACGGAGTTGTATTGGGATGAATGAATCAAAGATAATCCACGCTAGAAACTGGGCTGCCATTTATCACAGAGGGCAGACCAGAAAGTACACTGGAGAACCCTATATAACGCATCCAGAAGCCGTAGGTGATCTGGTTCGTGTCCATGGGCTCAGTGAGACGGCTGTAATTGCGGCATTACTTCATGATACAGTTGAAGATACGAATGCTACCCTTGAGAACGTGGAGGATGTCTTTGGTGAAAAAGTTGCTGAGTACGTGTGGTATCTGACAAAGCCACCTGCTTATGTGGGTAACCGAAGGGTACGAAAAGAACACGACCGCTTGAGGTTGCAGATAGCGCCCGAAGAGGTGCGTATCATCAAGTTCTTTGATATCTATCACAATGCAAAATCCATTGAAGAACATGACCCTGAGTTCTGGAAAGAATTCCGACATGAAAGCCGGTTGATGATGCTGGCTTTAGATATTGAAAGCATTGAATCAATGTCTCCTTATAACGATTTTATAGGTTCCTTATAACAAATTGATCTAAAAAAAGTTAAGTTTTTTCATCTGTAAGTCATTGATTTTATTGATGTTTAAAACCCGTTATGAATCAATAACTTAGCGCTTTACTTTTGCTCTTCTACGTGCGATAATATGTTTTTAATCAATGAGAGATCGCTATATGACTGACCGAATTACTGACTTTGAGACCTATGCTGAGTATGTTGCTGATCGTGCGACGAAAGGACACCAGGTTGTTTCTGAGTTTTTGTTTGACGCATTGAAGAATGCAGAAATCTGGGATGTAGTGACGGAAGTGACCAATCCTGAACTCAAACTGGATCCAACTAAACCCGCTTACATTGTGAGGACTGTATAATGTCATATTTAATTCACCAGTTTCATTTGTCAAACGAAGCATCTGACCACCTGAATAAAGTTGGTTGGGATGGCGACTTCGGCGACTTTCCCGAGATCGCAATCCATCGTGATGTCAAGTTCATGGGTGGTTCTGAGAAATTTGAACCTTGGATGTCAGATCACTTCGCTTCGGTTGCTCGTGTTACCGGTGTTGATACCCTTGAAGATGTATTTCATGTCGGTAACGGTTACGGACCTGAAGGGTCTTGCATTCAGAAGTTCACTCGAATGCATTCGGTTTCTGTTGGTGATATCATCGTCAACGAGAAGTGTGGTACTGCATGGATGGTTGATGGTGAGGGTTGGTCTAACGTTGATTTTGGGAGGCAGTTCTAATGAGTGCAATGGGTCAGTTGGTGTTTGTTGTTCAAGAGGCAATTGAGAGCGGTCGAGGTCGAGGTGAAGTCGCCAAGATGTTGATGCGTGAATATGGTCTGCGAGTTCAAGAGGCGATTCGCATGGTCAGGACAGTTGAACGTGATATGGAGCGTTTTGAAAAGGAGGCATTTTAATATGCGAGATATAAGAGAAGTAAAACGAGAGATTGAATTTGTGGCAATGCAATTGCGAGACGACCTCATCACGAGGGAAATGGCAGTACGCAAACTGCGGCGCTTGGGATTGAATACCAAGGACATTCTTGCAATTCTAGACAAGTTTGATTAAAGGGAGGCATTTTAGTATGCGAGATTATGCAAAGAAAGATTTTTCTGTGCCTAAGCGGGAAAAGCAGATCAAAGAGAATCCTGTGGTAGCGTTTTTCGCTTGTTGTTTCATGGGTGCTATTCTTGGTGCTATGTTCGGTTACGGACTACTATTCACCGGCTGAATAATGACTATTCATCCAGGTGATTGACAAACCTGTTCCAATGTGCGATAATATGTTTTTAATCAATGAGAGATAGAGACATGGCCCGAGTTATTTACCAAGATGCGTTTGACCGAGAAGAACTAGAAGGCGAAATTGACTTCAACAAAGCACTTCAAATCCTCAAAGGTTTCATGGGTATTGAAGATACTTTGGATTGTCTCAAGGCGTTTGAGGCTCGTTACGAGAAAGCAGAACAGGAAATGTTTGAGTCTGACGAATACCATTGTTGGTACCGTGAGTGGCGATATGAGATCTTTTCTTACAATCTTCTGGTCGAAGGTTTTTCTAAGTTGTTTGCACCTAAGGAGGCATCATAATGGGTAACGAAATGTTTATTTTTCTGGACAAATTGCGGGACAGTGGTACCATCAACATGTTTGGTGCACCCAGAGTTCTGCAAGAGTCTTTTGGTTTGAGTAAGAAAGAGTCCATAAAAGTGTTCAAAGCATGGACTGAATATTGTGCAATAGGAGTACCGTTGAATGGAGAATAGTTTAAATTTGTATGCGAAAGCCTTCAATAGTGGTATGGAAGCCACAGAAATCTGTGAAATCCTTCATGAGAAATGTAAGTTTCACGACTGGACATTCATGATGGCGGATGACAGCCGTGCGTATCATGCTGGTCTGAAAGAGGCAGATGAGATCGAATACATCCGTGGTGTTCTTGACGCTATGGGATTCGGTATGACGGCTAAAATCATCATCGAAGGATGGACACCAGACAGTTTAAAAACAAAAGGATATTTAATCTAAGGAGTTGTTCTGGTGAAAGAGAAGAATCCCGTGGCGAAGTTTGCCCACAAATTCAACAAGTCCATCGTCATGAAGGACAGAAAGAAAGAGGCAGATAAGACTGCCGCTCGCAAACCGTTCGATAAGAACGATGTCAAATATCGGTCAGGAGATAATACATGAGTGAAGTAACAACTAACCACAAAGCGTATCTGAACGGTTGCTATGTAAACTTTGAACGCAACGGTAAACGTGCGTTTGGTTTCGTTTCAGAGGTCTTTGACGAAGGTTTCGGTGTGGACATGGTAGTGCATGATGATAAGGGGTTTCCTGGTCATAACACGGACTACACAGTGTTCGTAAAAACGGATGAGGTGTATCGATGAGTTTTGAAGAAGCAGTGGTTGGGTTTGCTGATTGGTATGAAGCATGTCTCGAATCTGGGATCCTACCAGAACAAGTAGTGGCGGCTCAAGGTGAAATGATGCTATTAACAGATTACGAAACTATAAGGAAGTGCGATGAGTTTTGCTAGAATGCAGGAGGCACTTCGTGCCGAAGGTTGGTTCGTTGAGTGGAACCTGCCGTGTTGTCAATCGTGTGCATGGGGTGAAGTCGAGCATGATGACTTGTCCAAAGTGTTGTTCAATCATTCTCAGGACTGTGAAGTCTATGGTGCGAGCGAAGAAGATTGCCACTACTGTGACGGTACAGGTTTCGACGATGAAGAAGATGAACATTGTGGACATTGTGAAGGAGAGGGTTTCGTTTCAGGTGACTTCGAGGATCTCGGCTATGAACCTGACACCAGTGTGGATGGCTTTGTTTGTATGCCCCCAGAAATTGCTGGTAGTTCTGTATTCTGTTTCGATGGCCGCGACGAAGGTGTTGCCAACTTCAAGGCAATCATTCCTCTCATTGAGGAGAGTGGTTGTAAAGTAAATTGGAATGGCAGTGGCGACACTCGCCCTGATATTAGTTGGGAGAAGAATTGATGCGTAGATTTAGAGTATCCACTGGTCGCTATGGCGGCGAGTTAACCATTGGTCAAATCACTCAAGCGCAGTTTGATGATTTTAAAGATGCCGATGAGGGTGATATCATTGATCACTTTGCTGATTTTGATGATTGTGGATCTGAATTTCCATGGCATGAGTTAGATGATATTGAACATCTCAATGGTCCATATGCTGACAACCAGTATTATATCCAAGAGGAAGACGTTGACGGCAACGAGATTGGTGATCACTTAGGTCCGTTTGAGTATAATCATCTCTATGGCCGAGAGGCATATACGAGCGATAACCATCCCGGCAAAGATACCGTGCCTGTTCTTGTGTTCCATAGTGCTGAGAAAGGTGGCTTTGGTGAAGTTCTCATCATGTCAGAAGACGACTTTGATCCCGAGAAATTTTATGTCGGTATTGTAGAAACTGACTGTGCCCACTTGATTGAGAGTTATTTTTATGATAAGATAGAGATTGATGCTGACTTTGATTATGCCGATACCACAGGTAAAGGCTACTATGCCATGGTTGGTGAGTTCGTCACTGACTGGCATGATGAAAGAAGTTCAATTGATATTCAAGAGCACTTTTCATATATGGAGGAATGAATGAGAGTTTTCGGATCGTATAAGTACGACAGTAGTGGTCGGAAACGCAAGCCTAAAAAACCCAAAGGGGAAGTCTATGTCAAATATGCACCGCCTAAGTTTCAGGAATACAAACCAAGTTCGTCGTATGCAAGCCAACGTGCGTCAGAGATTGAACGCTACCCATCGGCACCTCTTACTCCAAGAAAGGCAGGAGGCGACAAGCGAGAGTCCCAGCAATACACCGGAGATTTCGTCATCGGAATTGCCACTCTCCACAAAAGCAACGCAGTCCCAGTAACCAACGCGAAGTATGCTCGTGAAATTTCGGAGATGATCTCGTAATAATGAAACCATCGCTTGCCATATTTCTAGGGCATGATGCCGCAATCGCTGTAACTGATCCTGCAAATGATCGCATTATACAGGTAGAACTAGAAAAAATCATTAAAGAAAAACACTATCAGCCGTCACTTAAAAACAAAGCGCGGCTGGATGAGTTCATGCATATCATCCAAGAGGTGATTCGTCTTCTCAAACGAGACTACGATATTGATAATGACTTTAAGTACATCCTTCACAAAGGATTCTTTTTCAAGGAATCAGAGCCGGAGTTGCTGAGAATTCTAGGCTCGGCTTTCAAGAATGATGAAATGATAGACATGGGAGATGTTCATCACCATGCCCTTCACGCAAGGTCTGCCTATGTGCAATCGCCTTTTCGTGGCGGAAGAGCATTAGCCTTGACCTATGATGGCGGTGGTGATACTTGTTTCTCGGGCAGATTTGGTTTTGACAAACACCGATTAAATCATGAGGTGTTAGACTATATCAATATCGGTTGGTTGTTCTGCAATTTATCCGACTTTCTGCCATTCAGTATATGTTTAAAGCCATCGCCGGGAGGTGGTGGTCGTCTTGCAAGATCTATCAGAATTGACACCGCAGGTAAAATGATGGGTCTATCTGCATATGGTCACTACACGACTGACGCTTATCATACTATCAACTGGTATATGAAAGAGGTCTATCCGAAGTTAGTCTTCAAAGAAGAGGGATTGCTTGGTAATATGTGGCCGGGCAAGCAGTTGATTGATCACTACAAAAAACGATATGGATTTCCTGACAAGTTTCCTTTAACCAAAGAACAAGAATGTCAAATCGCATGGGAACTCCAAGAACTCGCCAAGGTCATGATCAAGACTGTCTTTGACGAGTCTATTGTACCAATCGCTGAGAAATATGATAACAACATATTGATTAGTGGCGGTTGTGGTATGAACGTGATCGTGAATCAAATGATCCGAGAACTATATCCAAATTTCAACGTGTTTGTACCTTCTAATCCTGGTGATTCAGGTCTTGCTCTGGGTATGCTTGCGGACTTCTTCAAGCGAGATCTAGCGCCTTGTAAAGATCCACATCTATCAGATCTCCGATTGATGGATCTAGAGAATGTGCCGGCTCTTCTGGAAGAACGAGCCGCGACAGAGATTGATCTTGAAGATTTCTCTGATATAATAGAAGAGGGTAAGATTGTAGGTTTCATTGACGGTGGTATTGAAGTCGGTGCTAGATCATTGTGCCGAAGATCTATTCTGGCGAGTGCGTCATACCCAGGCATGAAAGATAAGATCAACGCGAAGGTCAAGCATCGTGAATGGTATCGTCCATTTGCTCCGGTCGTAAGAGATCGTGATGTTGAAACATATTTTGAGAGTCCATCGTATTACAATCTGGAAGCAATGAACTATGCTTTGACAACACGAGAATCATGGCGAGAACAACTATCTGCGGTCAATCATGTGGATAACACCGCAAGAGTTCAGGCACTAAAGAAACACGAATCGCCTTTTATCTACCAGTTATTGGACAGGCGAAGCCCGTATGTACTGCTCAATACCTCGTTCAACATAGGCGGTAAACCTATTCTCAATACACTAGAAGATGCTCTGTGGATTCTAGACAATCGTGATCTAGATCATGTGATAATAGTTCACGAAAATAAATTGATGAAAATTGATAAAACATGTTGACAAAACACTCCAATCATGATATCATAGTGTTTGAATTAGTGAATTGGAGTTATTATTATGAATCTTTCTTCCTCTGCCCTCAAGTGTGGCGCTAAAGATTATATCGTTGAACAGAATCAAGACTATTGGATTGGCACTGCGTTTGAGGGATACAAGTTCCTCGGCAACAAGCAGAAAGGTCAGTTCGGCGAGAAGATTCTTGACGGTGTGTTTGCTGAACTTGGCTGTAAAGTAGAACGACCACTCAACCCGAGTCATGATTCTATCATCAACGGTGTCAAGATTGAATACAAGTTCTCTCTTGCCCAACAGAAAAATGGTATCATTCAGGAAAACACTTGGATGATGAACCACGTTGCTGAGGGTAAAGACTGGGAATGGCTGTGTTTTGCGGGTATTAATCCTGACGGCACTGACGATGTTGTTCGGTTGATGTCTAAAGAAAACTTTCAGAAAATACTTGCTGAAGAAAACCACCTTGTGATGAAGGGTATTGCAAAGGGTAAGATCCGTAATAAGTACTTTGGTGCTCAACAGGGCGGTGAGAAAGCAGACAACGATGATTGGATGTCTGGCTCTAAGCGACTGGTTGATCTCCTTAATTCAGAATACACAATAGGACTTGAAGAATGGATGCAGATTTACGGTTAGGTAATTGTCTTGAAATACTACCGTCGTTAGCCGATGATAGTGTTGATCTCCTTCTAGTTGATTTACCATATGGTACCACCGCCTGTAAATGGGACAGTATCATACCGTTAGATCAACTGTGGGAGCAATACAATCGGGTCTGTAAAGAAAACGCGGCGATGGTATTCACCGCCCAACAGCCATTCACGACCACACTTGCGGCATCTAATCTGGCGAATCTACGGTACGAGTGGATCTGGGAGAAACCTCAAGGCACAAACCCGATGAATGCCAAGGTCATGCCGCTCAAGGCACATGAAAATATTTTGGTGTTCTATCGCAAGAAACCAACATACAATCCTCAGATGTGGTACAGCACACCGTATGGTGGTTTTAAATCAGATACCGCCAAAATTGGTGAAGTCTATGGTTCAGCACAATCAAAACATCGTGACAATCCAGAGGGTACCAGATACCCTAAAAGCGTCCAGAAATGGAAACAAGAGAAAGGTTATCATCCTACTCAAAAACCCGTTTCCATGATGGAATATCTCATTAAGACGTATTCCAACGAAGGTGATACGGTGCTTGACAACACCATGGGTAGCGGCACAACGGGTGTTGCCTGTGCTAACTGTCATCGTTCTTTTATTGGTATTGAGATGGATGTCACATATTTTGAAGTAGCCAAGAACAGGATAGCCTCTGCTAACCCGCTAAAAGTATAAATATCTTTTGAGAGGCCTCGGTCGGGGCCCTTTGAGAGGTAACGTTATGTACGTTAAAAAAGTAATGGCACTAATGTGCCTTTTGCTATGGACACATAATGTAAGTGCGAAAGAGTGGAGTGAAAGAGAAAAACAAATTTACACGTTCTATGCTAGTGTTGTAGTTCTAGATGGTTTACAGTCATATTCTGCGATGAGAGACCCGTGTGAATGTTTTCGTGAAGTGAACCCCGTGTTCGGCAGTACAATTAGTGATGGCGAACTTGCCCTTGCTACTGCTTTAAGTCTCTGGGGAATGCACAGTTTGATTGAGAACGATGCCCCCGAGTGGTTACTATGGACAGTCGCAGGTTCAAGGGCAGCGGTTGTTGTTAATAATCATATGGTCGGCGCAAGAATAGAATTTAATTTTTAAGGAAAGCAATGTACGAATATAGAACGAAGTTGATTAAGGTGGTTGATGGTGACACAGTAGATGTTGACATTGATCTTGGTTTTGGTGTCTGGTTGAAAAACGAGCGAGTACGTATCATGGGCATTGATACACCCGAATCACGTACCCGAGACAAGGTAGAAAAGGTATTCGGTAAAGCCGCAAGCAAGCGACTCAAAGAATTACTGGGTAAGAATCCAGTATTGAGAACACAAGTTGCTCGTGATGGCGAAGACATGAAGGGTAAGTTTGGTCGTATCCTTGGTGACTTTGATGTGCATTGTCCAACGACAGATGCATGGCGACCGGTTACTGCTGTCATGGCTGAAGAGGGTCATTGTGTCCCATACTTCGGTGGATCTAAAGAAGAAACTCAAGCCGCACACCTGGACAATCGCCGAAAGTTGATTGAAGCAGGTGTTGTC